>Ga0126342_10016175_pt1 | contig 13025 bp, 12 predicted proteins | sample Cyp1metagenome_FD_92528 | JGI IMG/M metagenome (GOLD analysis project Ga0126342, IMG submission 92528) | Coral microbial communities from Lord Howe Island, Old Settlement Bay, Australia - Cyphastrea 1 metagenome | ecosystem: Host-associated > Invertebrates > Cnidaria > Coral ... | reverse complement strand
GCTTCGCGCCACAATGGCGTGCAATTTTTCATCTCTCATCTGGCCAGCTGGCTCCGCACCCGCCGCTTTAGCGAGCCTACTTTTTGACCCTCCGGAGCCACAAATCATTGGAAAAACATAGTGATTCCCGACTTTAAGGTATAGCATATTATGATATAACATAATATAATATAACATAATATAATATAATATAATATAGTATAAGATAATATAATATAATATTCTTTTATGTTATATTATGCTATATTAGATTATATTCTATTCTATTCTATTATATTCTATTATATTCTTTTTTATTATATTATATTATATAATATTATTATATTATATTATATCATATTATATTATGTGCTATATTATATATGCATACACACCACACACATATATATATACTCCTATTGGAAGATGGGATTTTTTCAAGGCCATGATGAATTTACCAGAGGGTAGCCCGGTGTGCCAAGTTCCCATGATTTCCCCCGAAGCTAGGATGAGTATAGTAGGTCATCGACACTTGGAATAGCAGGCTCTGCGTAAAGTGGCGTGAAGCCAAGAACTGTAAGGCTCAGATCAGCCGGAGAAATTCGCATGGCTGTCTAGATGGAGGGCGCGGGCGAGGCGCGCATAGAACCACGTGTTTTGTCGCTCCTCCGTGCCGGGCTTCGGGTGGCATAACCACAGATGTGCCTCAGATGTTTGAGAAAAAAGTGGAGCGGCCAAGGTTCGCCCGAAAATGGTGAAACATGTTACAGACATGTCCACGCCGTTGATTCGTTCTATCGGTTGCTGCATGGGATGTGTTCCATTGGAACCACCGGGGCCGGTCCTGGGGTGATGATCAGATGATTCGAATGGATGGACTGCGGGGGGCCTCCCAGACTGCGTGACAGCATCGTTTCGTGTGTTTTTCTGGGCCGTGATCATGATTGAATCATTTGAATCATGATTGAATCTGGCAACATATGTGCAGTCACCCACTGGAATCATCAATCTCAGTAATTTTTCAAAGTGTCAGCCGGTCTCTTGAACATGGATCAAATCCCTGATTCTCGATGCCGGGATATGCCGCGATATGCCGCGAACCGCGAAAATACCAGCACTGCTGGTAGTTGTAGGATCATGTAGGATTGAATTCGGTTGGGGACCCATCGAGACACGGTCATCATTAAAACTTGAGTGTTTGACATCGGATGCCATTGCTAATTTGTGCCCACTAATAATCCACCAGCTCATGCCCTCATCACTCCAAATTTGGTATTGGCAGGTGACTCTGGCCCCCATATCCTCTACTTTGAACCGTATTCTCATGTTTTGTCTTGTGCACCGGAAAGTGATGGGTCTCAAAGTTTCAAGCTGCCTTTCGCCATGGAGCATCAAAGGAGGAGTGTCAAACTGTGCCTCCTGTGAGGCATTTTCAGCGTGACCGAGAAGTGCGCTTTATTGGATCTTTGGGGATTTGCCAAGACTTGGCAGGATGGAATCCATTGAAGTCCTATCTGCCTAGTTTTTAAACTTGCACTTATCCCCCGAGAAAAGCAAACACATACAGAGAACATGCTGGGTTTTTTCTTCCTGCGCGGGAAAACGCAAGACCTCACAAATCAGCAGGGTGTGTTCTTCTACCCAAACAAATCGTTTCAGCTGGGTGCCTAGCACATCCCCCCGAAGAGCACATCCCCCCGAAGCGCAGGGAACGGATTTTGGGAACATGTTCTGGGCGGTCTGATTTCACATGTTGTCTTTTAATGTTCCAGCGCTATACCTGAGATGCATGCACGAGAAAGAATTGTTTCTGGCGCGCGCGCACAGGCACGCTTCCTTTGCCTCGGTTGTCTGGTTGCCGGCGTGCCGTCGACCACAAGAGCGCATAGAAAAATCCACCTCCCATCCGCCTTTGTATAAGAGACGGACCAAAAAACACCAAAATCAGCAAAATCATGCTAAATTGCTTTCCTAGTTTCTGTGAGGTTGCTATACCATAATAATTTCGTTTAATGTACCAAACGGCAGAAGCATGTTTTTTAGTATAACATGTGATCAAGACAGACACGTCGTTTTGGATCGGTCCCTGATGAACAGATTTGGGTCAAATGCACAGGCCTCCCATTTTGGGATTTTCCTTTGTGCTTTGATTTCACGGTAAAATCATGTACATCAGATAGTATAGATAATTATACATGTGTAGGGAATCCATGCCCAAATAGTTTGTCAAATTGTGTAATCCAGAAAGATGAACCGTGATGAATACCAAATGTAAGCCTTTCAACATTTTCCAACAAGGTTTCTTCTAATGCCAGAGAGTTTGGAAGTTGTGCCCGCAAGAAAAGGTTCCCCCATGCCTCTGGTTTCTAGAAGCTTTCAAGGCAAACGTAAAGACATGTAAAGACATTCCACACACACACAGATGATATTTTTGCAGACACGTTCCATTGTGCAAACAACCGGAGCCTGCACGAATCAAGAAGAATGTTTCCATAATAATCAAACAGAATCCGAGACCAACGGTGGACTATCCCAATTCTAAGAGGGACATATAGTCTTATGCCATTTGGATCCATTTCCATCCATTTCCAGGTTTTTATCCCAAGCTGGATATGTGTTTGTCCAAAAGTTGTGTCCGAATCTGGTCCAATCACACTTTCCCTTTGAGAACTGCCACTTTGATCCATTTTGTATCTCAATTTTCACCCATATCAAGTTGGTCAGCTGTCAGCTATAATTATCCCATGAGATATTTCATTAAACATATTAAACCACCATGAGATCACCATGAAAGCACCATGAGATCACCATGAAATCACCATAAGCAGGAATTCAATCACCATAAAACGAATCCTACGCCGAATCCAGCTCTGCGGATGTCAAGTGGTGGTCCCGATCGGCCTGGCCAGATGGTGAGCCACGGATGGGGTGAAGATGTCCCCATTTTAGCCATCAACCAATGTACTGTACATTAATACATACATACAAACATACATACAAACATACATTACATTACGTTACGTTACATTACATAACATAACATTACATAACATTACATAACATTACATTTCATCACATCACATCACATTACATTACATACATATATGTTATGTATATATATATATACATATGTATTATAACGGGTCTGATAGCTATCAGCTTGATTACTGGAGGCTATTTAATCCCAAATGTGAAGTTCACTGATCATGTGACCAGATCAATCGGGCTCTCTCCGATGCAGCGGACGTCGAAGAAAAAGCCAGTGGCTGTTGGAAACGCTTCAATTCATGGTGGATATCAAACCTGGGCTGAATTAATCCCTTCCCCCTAATATTAAACACCCCCTTAGAAACCATGGTTTAGGAGGGAATTTCCACATAATTGGGACCATTTAAGGAATGTTCAATATTAGGGCTATTAGGGTGATGGGATTAATACACCTTTCCCCATAGAGGGATTGGCTGTCACCCTGGCAGTGGTTGACATGTGCAAGGAACTCCCCTGGCGTCGGACGCTGCTAGGTGGTGCATGACCTCGCTGCCCTGAAGCAAAGTGCTGCCGTGTCTCCTGATAGCCAGGCGACAGCGCAAGGAGTTGCAGGAAATACCATAGAAATAGTTGATGTTCAATAAAGGTGAATGGTTCTGAATGGTTCCTTATATATATTTTGATCTTTTAAACATATTTTTTTTTGACTCTTTGGGAGAAAGTCTTGATCCAGCGATTTGTTATGGATTTTTAGACCATCTGAACACTGTTTTCCGGGGTCCTGAAAGAAGCAGATCCAAGATCAAGGTCGTTGGATCGGACAGAGTAGATAGATGGCCGGCGTGCATGGACTTTCGGGGATATCGTATAATATTTCACAATTATATATATATATATATATCTATTATATGTAGTTATATATCTATATCTATCTATATAGTATAGTGTTATCTTGATTGAACACGTCAAAAGCACCGTGTTTTCACTACCACAGTTGTTTCAGCTTTGTGATCTTTGTGGTTTGTTCAAGAACCGTTCTTACCCTGGTTTTTGATTTTGTATGATTTCGCACACCATGTTTCAAGACAGCCATCAGTCCATGATCTGAGTACCTGCCACGCCCAGTATCAACCCTTCCTGACCCCACAGCATCTGCGAGAGCCTGAAATCCGGGCCTTACATCGACCATACTTGGAATGTTTGATGGGTATATCATTCCCAATAATTATTGAACGCCAATCTAGGTGCCTGAAACAAGTTCCGGAAAAAAAAAACTACTCACAATCATGCATGGGGTAGCTGAGTTTTTTTGGATTATCCCCTTTTTTCTGTGACAAAAAAAGGACGGGATTTCCGACGTCGCAACCCCAAGTCGCGACAGGAGCGGAACACACGTCGACACAGCTACCGCCTGGAAGTGGTTGGGGAAGCCCAGCAGGGAAACATCAACAGCCCATCCCCCGGTCGCCTTCGAACATGTTCCACGTAGCGAACTGGAAGATCCACGATTTTTGGTAGGTAAAACATGATTAAAAAATGATGTTTATCATCTATAAATGGGCCATTTTCCATAGGCCATAGCTAACTGTTAAATATACCAGAGGGTAATATTAAGCAGCCTGCAAAAAACTAGATGGTGTAGTAGGGGCTTATGTTCCACATATTTGGTACCATAGAATGGGGGTGTTTAGTAACGGGTGGGATGGGTTTCATCGGTACTTGTGGCAGGGATCCTTCAGTGGATGATTGAGGATTACCCTCTGGCAAACTAATGCCATGGCCATAGGAATTGTTGATTTACCCATAAAAAATGGTGATTTTCCACAGTTATGTTAGTTTACCAGAGGGTATTGAAGAGGTCATCTTGAAGATCATGAAAACTATGGAGACTTTCTCGTAGCATTTTGTGTCTATGAGGAGCTTGAGGAGGTAATCAGACATGGCAGTGCAAAGTCCCCCATTTATAGATGATTTTCCCATTTAAAGGCAAATTCAATGGGTTTCCCTTTGCCATGCCTGTTACCAGCGAGAGTATACATTAATGTATACATATTTCTCAAGATGCACATTCGCTTAAGGTGATTCCAAGGAAGCGATTCTGTGGTTCTTTCAAAGGAAACTACAGATCGGAAGCCATGGGTGTTTTCATGATCGCTTGCACTAAGGGCGTCAACATGAGTCTCTTGGTCAACAAACACTTGGAAACCTGCAGGATGGGAAGCTTTTGCTGCCACAAAAATGTTCGATGTTCTCAGCCAACCAACTCTTGTATGACTTACAATGACCTCACGTCGTGACGATGACGTCACTGGAATGATGGTTAGTTGGGAAATCACCCGAAATCACCGGGAACATTGGGCGCACCATCTTTGGGATGATCATGCACAAGGATTGATGTTTTTGGAGGGGTTGATGCCAGGAAATCTCGGAAAACCATGTCGACGTCCATAGATTACACAATACGATGTTATAAGCTATCTTGTTGAAGTCAGCTTGCCACCCGGGTGATATATGGGGTTGTCTGAAAATAGGGCACCCACAAATTTGATGTTTTTCATTCCCTTTTTAAAATGGCAGTCGTTTGGGGCTACCAGATTTTCAGACATACCCATTGATGATATCCCCAGGATTGTCCCTTGAGTACTGGTTGACCACTATATCCCCATGGGAATTCGCAACAGTTTCCAGCTCCGTTTTTGGACCTGGGCGATTAGTGGAGCTAGGGGTCTCGAAATTCACCGGGGAGCCAGGCCAGGAGCTACGAATGGAGTTTCCCAACAAATTCACCACACGATCACACGATAGTTCTTGGGGATTATTGAGGTAAGTTTACCAACAAAGAGCTAGAGATTCTTGATACACTGTCCTTGGAAAACGAGGTCAGGACCAATGCGTGGACGATGTAGGGGGATGTCCGTTTACCTTTTTTTCTTGTACCAAAGAAATATGTGCACACACATATGCATCATATATATATATTATGTATACACATATAATATCATATAATAAAATATGGTACAAAATAATATAATATAATATAATATAATTTAATGAAATATCATATGATATAATAACATATCATATAATATAATATGCCATATAATAGAATACAACATATAATACAATACAATACAATATAATATAATATCATATACCAAACATATAATATAATATAATATAATAAAATATACTATAATATAATATAATATAATTTAATAAAAATATACTATAATATAATATTATTCAATAAAATATACTATAATATAATATAATTTAATATAATACAATATAATATCATATACCAAACAATTAATTTAATACAATATTATACAATATAATATAATATAATATAATATTATATTATACAATATAGTATAATATAATATTATTATAGTATAATACAATATGATGTAATATAATATATATATGTTATTTATATATATATACATATATATATATAAATATTTATGATAAATATGCACATGTGGATGTGTGTATAGATATACAGGCCCAGTATGCAAAAATTCCATCCCAAAAAGCCTGAGGTCAGCTGAACGACCCGAAGACCTAGCGCCCAAAGGTGTCGGAGAACATCCGCGCGAATTGTGGAAGAATGGCGGGTGAAACTTTGGGAAAACATCTTAAGATCTGGGTCAACCAACTGGATGGCTAGGGATGTACCCTCTGGTTATTTAACATAGCCATGGAAAATCCCCTATAAATGGAGGTATTGATAGGAAAATCATCTATGAATGGGCCATTTTCCATGGCTATGTTAAATAACCAGAGGGTAACTTGAAAATACTCTCAAAAATGGGAGTTTGCCACCTGAATTCGTGGGGGTAACTATCAAAAATGGCTGTTCACCAACTGGTGATTGGTCGTTATGCTGCAAATGGGGACATCATGTCGGTCGGTGGTGATCAGTTTTCGATGGCCAGCTTGGATCAGCAGTAAACCCCACCACAGCCGCAAAAAAGCCCATGCCGCACCGATCCCATGTGTTTTGGAAACCTGAAATCCTTCTGAACCAACAACAAAATAAAACCCAGACAACTTCAGACGGCAATTTTATTCATGAAGCTCCAATCTATCGGCGGAGGCGGCGAGGCTGAGCTGAGGATGACCATGTCCAGCTGGAATGAGTAACACATATATGTCACCAAGCAATTCATGGTTCATCATTTAGATGCAGGTTTAACCAGGAACAAACAGGTATTTGATTAGAATTCATGGGGGTGTAATAAGATAATGAAACATGGCTGGGAGATCCCCGAGCTACATGGTTGGTTAAAATGGGCACATCATCAAGCTAAATGGGGTGTTTTCCGGCAAACCATGTTTGATTCCCAGAGGATAAAGGGTCAATATACATATCCTTAATAGTGTAGTTGTTATTTTTTTGGGTATATAGACGGTTAATTATATAGCTGTTTTTGGTTTATCATGAGTATTGTTCTGCATGATCATTTATCATTTTTGGTTGTTCATGTTATAGCGGTTGTTACTATTTATTATTACTACTATATATTTTGCAAGGATTATTGTTTCCATTCATCGTTTTCATCATCTAAATTGTACTATAAACCATCCCGAGGAGGGACGTGCCCAATTTCATGAACCACAAAGAAAAAGGCATTGGGTGGCTTTTGATTGGCACCACATGAGTTGTGTTCCAAAGTTTGATTGACCGCACTTGTGGTTTGTTGGAGTTCATGGAGCATGTGCCGCACTGCGCGCCATGTATCACCTTGCTAGCGAATAAATTCGAGAAAACCGTCATCAAAGATGTTGACGGTGCTTTTCAGCGACGACATCAGGCAATCTGACAGTGCTAGAAAATGCTGGAGGTCTATGGGGATCTATGCTACCAACAATCATGGCAATTTCACCAGCAGGAGGTGTACACATACACAAATCACACACACAAACATTTTCTGCGTATGTTTTGTAATATATTACTATCATTATTATTATACATATATATATACACATAAGTTTACATAAGTATATATATATAGACATTATACAACAGAAATTGTATGACTGCGTTGCTGGCTGTTTTTGGGGTGGCAAAAAAACATATTGACACAAGTTGGTGCCCATCTGAAAATCGTCGCATGCGCATCTCAGATGATATGTAGCTTCGGTGGTGCCCTACAGTTGTAAATGGTGATCCTGCAAAAATGCGGGCTTAACCAAGACAAATTGGACTTATAGCCGATATAATATGATATATGTTGGCTAGTTTCTATTTCCTTGGTTTATACACTCCATTAACCAGTTCGAATCTCCACAAACCCAACACTTCTACTTTTATACCAAACATAAACCACCTTCGCGATTTAGCTCGCTGGGGCACCAATTCGGAGATGCAGCGGTTCGCAGTTTGGACCCACCACGCGGAAGAAGAAGCCGAGCGCATCAGGTGTCAGGGTTCAGCCCAGGTATGTCCAGGTAGGTGTAGACACCAACAGAATCCACAGATATTAATTATATACCCTCTTGTAATTTATCATAGCTATGGAAAATGGCGCATTTGTTAATCGATGATTTACCTATTCAAACTGGTGATTTTCAATGGCTATGGCAGCTATGGTAAACCTGCCAGAGGATATAGTCATTCGTCTTTGGCAGCTCAATAGCTTTCCGGGAATGCTGGTGATGGACGTCTGATTTTCTTGGTGGAACCCATGCCTAACTTTAAACAGTTATCCCTGGGAAGCGATGCTCTCAGATATGGTGCACCGGTGAACCCTTGGCTTGCCACTGTGGATGGAGATTGCCCCTTTTCTGCCCCACGTTTGGTTGGCTTAAAGTCGCTGTTCTTGTGGAATTATCTGGTGCTGCCACATTTGGGTGGCATAACACCTGGAATTTGCTAAAGGAGGGATTTCCCCTGCTTAACTCAGCATGTGCAGAATCCCATTCGGATTTTTGACGTGCCAGCGGGCTGGGTGGTTTAAGACGCATTTTGGTTGACTGTTGGTTGAATCAGTTTAAACGGTCGTGTCATCGCATGTACACTGTACACGCGGAATTTGGATCATTTGTGCACGCTGGTAGGGGAAAGCATGGCATGCCTTGCATTTGGTCACTCAGCCCGTGAGTAAGGACCTAGACCTAGAGGTGTCTGTGAGATGCAGAAGCAATGACAGATTGAAACCATGAGCAGGAATGAATGAGCAGGGGAAGAGTTGAGTTCATATGAAGAATTAGGGCTGAGAAATGCTGAGAAGAGCTGAGATTAGTTGATGTCACGTAGAGGAGCGAAAAAAGAGCAGAGAATACGTGATCTGAGCCGGAAAAAAGACATGAAAAGGGACAAGAAGAATTGAGATGGCAAGTCCCACCCCACCCCAATGTTCTTAGATGTGTGCTGTTGACATCCCACCCCACCCTAACCTAACCCCACCCTAACCCCACCCCACCCCACCCCACCCCGTGCCGTCCTTGCTCTTCTGACTTTGGATTTGACCTCTGCTAATCAAACGTGGCTGGTGTGAAAATCCCCGAACTAAATGGAGGTGTTACTAGGAAAACCATTTCCAAAAATGGAAGTCTTATGGGAGAATCTCTACAGATATAGGTTGTAATGGGGAAAGAAACATAATCATAAAAAAAACTGAAAAACGTAATCATAAAAAAACTGAAAATCATCTACTGTATAAATGATGGATTCACCAACAAATTTAGGGGACATTAGGGGACGAAGCTGCTGGACGCGCGAAAATTCAGGAGGGCCTTAGTGAACGCCGTGCCGCAGCCATCACCTCGGTGGGCTTGGCAGCAGTGGCTGCAGCGTAACTGGGCGGAGATTCATGGGATTGAAGGGGATAGTCGGATAGTCAACTTATATATATATATATCAACTGTTTGTTTTTTTGTTGGGAGTTATTGAGTTGTTTCTTGATTTTTTGGAAGTTTTTTTTTTGATTTTGGGGATTGTTCGCCGGCTGAGAGGAGTTTTGCACAGGAATGACGGAATGCGATCTCAAAAATGGGAACTCCCGAATTTACTTCGACCATTTCTACCGGGATCAGCTGGCGCTATGTTTCTGGCCCAGCCATGAAAACACGCGAGGCTTTGTGGCGCTTGGCATTTGGCTGTGGCCTTGGGCACTATCACCGCTGTGGGATGGTTCCTGGAGGAGTGTCATGGCGCCAGGATGGCAATTTTGAAGGGGCATGGAATGAGGCACGATGGGTGCCTCTAAGGCAAACCCAACGATGGTTGTATGTCGAAACCTCGTAGCCGCAGCCCTGAGGAAATAAGCATCAATTGGGTGTATCTTTTGAATTGGGTGACCAAAACCATGGCTGCTTCAATCCTAGAAAGGTCTAATTTTGGATGATTTTTTGGGGCGTCCCCATTCGAACATATTCTAAGAAAGCCACATTCCATGGCTTCCCACATTTTTTTGTGGCCAGATCTAAGGCTGGAGGGGCAAGCGCAGAAGCATTTGCTTCAAGTCTCTTTGATCCTTGGATCTTCCTGTGCGGATCCAGCGCAGCAATCGGTAAATCTTCATGATGATGGTAGGTCAGATCACGGGCTAATCTGTCGCCATAAAGGAAGGCGTGTATATCATGTATCATATAGTATTTGTATCATATAGTATTCCATATAGTATTCCATATCCCTTTAAATGTTTTTCCCTCGGCGTCGACTGTCTAGAGTTCCCTGGTACACGATGCACATCTGATACAATCCAGGGATAGACGTCATTTGGGTTCATTTGGGAGATGGTTTGCATAGGTTCCAAGGGTGATTTGCACAAGCATGGCTTGGTTTGAACAGAACCACGGCTCTGGCATAGTTTCAGTATACGTAATTCATATTGCATTGTGTATTATCTGGTGGATAGGATGGAGCCAAGGAGCTACGAATTGAGATGAATTAACGACCGCACAACGACGAGGCTTCGTATGGTTTGGTTATGTTGAGTTCGCCCCAGAAAGAAGCATAGGTCAGGGAATCATCGCCCTTTAGATTGCTTTACCCAGAGTTTATAGGTTTCCAGTTTAGGATTTCAAATTTAAGCATCTCTAGTGATTCTAAGTTCAAAAAGATGCTAATCAAAACTTATCTGCACGCAAGATCCCCTAAATCCATAGTACCCCCGAAAAAGATGCAGAACATAGTAATTCATCCCACTCAAATTGTGATAACTCAAGGTAACCTTGAACAAGCCTTGAACTATCAAATACTATCAATATATATATATATACGATCCCCACACTATAATATAGTCATTTAATGTCATTTTCATGTTATATCCAGTCATATCAGGCGAGTAAATATACTACTATATACTACTATTATGTTACGTGCTATAAATCAAGATGTACTACTGTAACATACAATATCGATTGATATATAGCAAGATCATCATTTGAGGGCTGACTATCCATCCATTTGGTGATGCCGCGCCGCCATGGCGGAGCAAAGCGACGTGGTCTGCCTCAACGTGGGCGGCGAGTGCTACTGGACCCTGCGAAAGACGCTGGAGCGGCTGGACAGCGAGGGGTGATCTATAGATTGACGGGGCTTATAACACCTTGAGGACATACACTATAGATTGACATTTTGGAAAGCACGTTCGGCTCCTGTTCTAAGTGATACACTTAGAACATGTTCTGAGTCATACACTAAGAACAGAGAGGGCACATTTTGCGCGGAGAGGAAACGTGTTCTAAGTGTATAAACAAATGGAAAGCATTTTGTGTTTAAGTGTATGCCCTATACTATAGTGATTTATCCATTGATTGAACGGGATTGACAGGGTTTATCATGATTTATCCATTGATTGATAGGGATTGAGGGCGTATAGTGATTAGTGATTAGTTGATAGGGATTGATGGGGTTTAAAGTTTAAAGTGGTTTCTCCATTGATTGATAGGGCTTGAAATGGGATTTACAATGATTTATCCATTGATTTTTAGGGGTTGACAGGCGTTTATAGTGATTGCCCATTGATTGATAGGGATTGATGGGGGTTTAACGTGGTTTATCCATTGATTGATAGGGATTGACATTTGGTTTATAGTGATTTATCCATCGGTTGAACGGGATTGACAGGGATTTCTGATTTATCATGATTTATCCATTGGTTGATAGGGATTGACAGGGTTTATAGTGATTTATGCATTGATTGATGGGGATTGAGACAGGCTTATAGTGATTCATCCATTGATTGATAGAGATTGACAGGGTTTATAGTGATTTATCCATTGAATGATAGGGTTTGAGAGGGGTTTATAGTGATTTACAGTATCCATTGATTGATAGGGATTGACATGGAGTTATGTATTTTTTGGGCATTGAGTGAAAGGGATTGGCAAGGGTTTATAGTGATTTATCCATTGATTGATGGGATTTATAGTGATTTACCGATTGATTGATAGGGATTGACAGGGGTTTATAGTGGTTTATCCATTGATGTATAGTGATTTATATGGATTTTCGTGATTTTGTTCGTGGATCCATTTATAGTGATTAGGGCCGGCCTTGGGTCTGGGCGATGTCACCTTTGCCAAGGCAATATACCAGCTCTGTCCTGGCCAAGATGCTTTCAGGTGCGAAAACTGGCTGGCTCCAGGTCCTGGGAGATGCCGGTGAGTTCACTGTTTCCTCGCTGAAAAACATGTTTAGTATATTTATTTAAGCCATATACCCGGAAAAAAACATACGTATATGCACATTTATATTTATACACATTATATATGTACATTATATATATATATATATTATAAAAATATGATAGCCATATGCAAACAAAAATAACTAGTCATATTTTGTATTTGGTTGGGTATCTGAGGTTTGCCATGAAAATCCACCACAAACGCCACCGGTCGACGCGAGTAGGTCACAGAACCTCTAAAGATTTGGCTGCAACTAAGAAGTGGCATGGCTCTTTAACATACCCATGGAAAATAATCACTTTTAATAAGTACATAATAGAATGGGCTAGCGCCCAGGTGCCGCCGACCCCCCTTTATTTGGGGGGGACTGTGGAGAGAGAGAGAGAGAGAGAGAGAGAGGGAGAGAGAGAGAG
>Ga0126342_10016174_pt1 | contig 13025 bp, 12 predicted proteins | sample Cyp1metagenome_FD_92528 | JGI IMG/M metagenome (GOLD analysis project Ga0126342, IMG submission 92528) | Coral microbial communities from Lord Howe Island, Old Settlement Bay, Australia - Cyphastrea 1 metagenome | ecosystem: Host-associated > Invertebrates > Cnidaria > Coral ... | reverse complement strand
TATATATATATATAAAATATATTATATATATATATATATATATATACATAATATATATATATATATATATATAATATCATATATATATATATTATAATATATGTATATGTAAATATTTTAACATATCAAATTGTTGAATCATGGATGAGAGGTGTTGGATTTAGGGGATGGGTCCACATCTTGGCATCAGGACATGCGATGATTGGTGGCCTGGTGGCTTCACACACACACACTGCTGAGAAAATTCCATGGGATTAACAGTGAAAACATGGGAGCCACGTCCAAAACCCCCTTATTCATTTCTGGTTGGTGCTTTGGAACATTTTTTTATGACTTTCCATATATTGGGAATAATACTACCAACTGACTACTGTAATATTTTTCAGAAGGGTTGAAACCACCAACCAGATTTTTAGTAAGATCAATGGCCATTTCAGGAACTGGAGGTACCTACCATATATAAGGCCTATTTTTTCGAGCCTACGTAAGGGAATATCCCAACAAAATATGGCCTTATATGGTACAGTACCTCCATTTTAGGACCCTGAAATTCCCATTGATAAGAGGGTGGCAATAAGGACCTCGCTTAAGCAAAGCCCCGGTGTATCCATATTCCCCAGCAGTTGGTGCTATGAATTGAGTTTCCCAACGGGTGACAGGAGTGGCTATGCATGGACTCCTGCCATGGAGGCTGCTCAGGAGAGCAGCACATCTTGCCTGTCATATTTCAGGTTCAACCATGTTTAACCAATTTTAATCCATCCCATATTAAGAAAATCATAGAATATCCATGTTTGGCACGGCATGGAATCATGGAATGATGACCCATTTTTTCCTCACATCTGGTTGGTGGTTTTTAATGTATCTATATATATATATATATACATATATAATTACACAGTATATATATATATGCATGTTCAACCATATTTTGGGTGATACCCCTCAATGGCAAGCATATTCTTGACATGGGATGAATCAACCAGAAATATTTAAAGTGTCTTTGAACATGGTGTATATCTACCCCCCCGACATTGCCATTCATGGATTTTCAGATAGACCATATTTTCACTGAATGGAGGACATGGTGATTTTCACTGAGGATTTCAAAGGCATTATTTTGGTGCACGATTTTTAGGCCTTTTTGATGTCTCAGGACACTGCTGAGCGTACGGAGCTGGTTCCCCTGCATCAAGGAGTACCTCAAAGAGAACGCGAAGGTGGAGGTGGGCTCTGTATGGATGGGATTTGTAGGATCTGCGTGGATCTGCCGATGGTGGAAAAGGCCAGTTTCGAAACTCACCATTCATCAAAGGGTGGTCATATAAGTTATGTATACACATGTATATACATAAATATACATATATATATACATTATATATATATATATTGTATATATATATATTATGTATATATATATTACGTATATATATATATATATATATATATTATGTATGTTCAACCTTATATATAATTATATATATACCCTCTGGTAATTTAACATAGCTATGGAAAATCACCGTGTTTTTTAGCAAAATCATCATAAATCATCCATACATGGGCCATTTTCCAAGGTGGACTCTGAAGATAGTGAAATGCCTAGGAGCTGACAGCACATCATGACATTAATAATCAGCAAGCCTACCGCTGGTGATGGTCGTTGCCTTTCAGGTTTGCTCTTTGTGGGGCCCCGAGCACATGGAGCAGCAGAGATTGTCACCGTGGTGTAGTCTCTTCAAGATATGGGGGTTTCCATAAATGGGGGTACCCCATAAACAGATGGTTTATAGTGGAAAATCCGTACCCCCATTTCAGCAAACCCCCATATGCCCAAAGACTTGAAAGTGTAAAAGAAAAGAATATCACACCAAATTCAGTTGATGAATACAACACACGGTGACCATTGAACGCACCTTCTCGAAATCGATCTTCCGATGCGTCGATCAACTTGCCTTGCCACCCAGGCCCCGGATGACTTGTGCATAGCTGTGGACACACTGCAGGACGGCTGAGGAATGACTAATGGTTGCTGTACCTGAGCATTTGCCCCTACCCTACATGGTTAACAGGTAACATCAAAGTTCTGAGTCGATTGAAGGGCTTAAAGTTTTTTGTTTGCTATGGTCAAGGCTGGGTTGGCGTCTCTTCCGCTCAAGTTGATCCTACCTACCATTAGGGTTTCGATCACTCATTTCCATATATTTGTGACCATGTGGATGGTTTGTTTCCATATATTTCCGTATAATTCCATATATTTCCCTGGTTGGTGGTTTGGAACATGAATTTTATGTTTCCATATATTGGGAATGTCATCATCCCAACTGATATTTCCATATCGTTCCACAGATTTCCATCATTTCCACAGTTTTGTTCATCCTTTTCCATATATACATATGTATATATATATGTATACATATATAATATTATGTGTATATATATATGTTCTACGTATCTGATCATAGTTTCAATATATGTTTCCTAAAATGGGCTATCCCCCAACAAAAAACCATAGCTTTCCATATATTTCCACAGCTTGTTCTATCCTGTTCTGGGATGCCAAGGGATGGCCCTATAGCTTAGCCCCACCAGGACGCTAAGAGCATGACGCTGCGGGTGCACTTCGATGCAGAGGTTTTTTGGACCCCCAGGGATTGGTCGGTCGTTTAGTTGGGGGTTCACATATCTCCAATGTCACTATGGTTTATGGTACCCTCTGGCAATTTAACATAGCGAACTGGAAAGATCCACCATGCTATTTATGGGAAAACTCACGAACTTTCTAGGGCCATTTTCAATAGCTATGTTAAATTACCAGAGGGTACTTATAACTATAGTTATTGGGGCTTTTGTTAACCAACATATAACGAACTAGGGGGCCCCACATTGTTGTAACTTCTAAAACGGCTAAATTCAGAGGCATTTTTTGAGGGTTGAATTTGTTTGTTGAAGATTCCACTTCCAGGTCTATTTTATATATATATATATGTATATATATAGTGATAGTGATCATTCGATGAAGGTTCATCACCACCAAGAGAGTAGCGTGAACTGGCTTTGACTCCGCTGATCATTCAGTGATACTTGATAATCAGTTCTGGAAGTTCTGGTTGTGTGCTGCGCGCACTGGAGTGTTTCACTTTGCAGGCCAGCCCATCGTCATGCTGACAGAAAGACTTGTTTGTTGTTTTTTTGATGTCCCCAAAAGCCACAGGAAAGGATCATTTTGAGGAAGAACATGATGTATTGCGATTATTGTGGGGGTTGCACGTTTATTTACTACATAGTCACCCCATGACAATTCCTGTAGCTGCTGATGAAGACGTTGACATCCTTCCTTGGCCTTGGGTGGTTTGGTCTTCACTATTCCTGTTTCAGCGAGTGCACAAATATACAACCCAAAGCTACTTAGAGCTCATAGTAGCAGCAGCAGCAGTAGTGGTTGTAGTGATAATAAGCTATCAACAATGATAACTCATCATGCTAGTGATGATAATGACAAGAGTTGCAATACTGGTAATAACCACCACATAACAATGATCATATAATCCACATATTAATGGTAACCATAATCATGATTATAATTTATATAATTACATTATTCAAAAATCAATACAGTATTAACTATTACTATCACAGTAACATATGATCATAATAATTATCACCATAGTAATATTCCAGTTAATAACATGTTCCAAACATATTAATGCTCCCACATTAATTCATATTCCAGTTTCAGTAATAGTGATCATATTTATCTAAAGCTATATGATTCCCATCCATTATCAAACATGTTTAAAATGACATGAACAACGTTGCGCCCATGTCACAAGCATCGCGTCATAGAAAATCCAGGCTTTGGAGGTGGCGCAACGCATCGTACCGTTGGGATCTTGGAGCGGGATCTTGGATCTTGGATGTGAGTCGTTGGTTGAGAGGTGGCCAGTAGATGAGTGGCGATGTTTACCCTCTGGTAATGACTAACATAGCTATTGAAAATGGTGATGAATAGTGGATTTTCCCATTAATAGCATGGTGATTTTCCATAGCTGTGTTAAATGACCAGAGGGTATCCTTTTCCCAGCTTTTGTGTTAGATTTTGTGGTTACATGATGTTACATGTCTATAAAGTTTAAGGACATTCAAAGCCTCCATGCCAGGCCCAGTATGGAAAGTTCACCAAATAACTGGAAAACGCCAAAAGTATTTGGAACATAAATCCCAGTATATGGAGGTCATAGGCCCTTTTGGAACTACCCAGAACAATCAGATCCAATGTAGAGAGAGATGTTGTTGTGTGTTTCGACGGGTTACACCAGTTGGGTGTTTGAGGCAGGCTTGTGCTCTTTTTCAGGAAACGGAGGCGATAGCGCATTTATCGCCCTTTAGCAGCAAGTGTTTGAGCCGCGACTGTGTCCCTTCGAACTTCGAAGCCTCAGGCTGGAAGAGTTGCTGGCAGCCGATGTTTTGGAGGACCGTGGTAACAGTTTGAGCAGTGCTTGGATGTTTGGTCCAGATGGTCCAGTTTGCAGCATTTCACCAACCCCATTGCGGTACAATATCCTCCAATGATGGTTGAAAAGACCCATTCTTCGGTGGATCACCTTTGTTGGGGAATGGTGAAATCCCCATGTGTACCATGCGTTTTTGTGGCTGGCTCAAAATATCCTTTATCAATGGAGGAGAATCGAGGAGAATGAAGATTTCTAGGAAAATCATGGGAGGAGGGTCCAAAACCTCCCTTCATTTGTTTAGTAAGAGTTGTGTCATATCGTATGGCTGTCTGGCGTAAGCAAAACCCTGGGTTTCGCAAGCTGGCGTAATCATTTTGGTCGTGGTAGATGATGCATGGCGTAAGTCCATGCGTAAGCATTCCTGTCAACATGTCCTAAGCGGCCACGTAAGCAATTAAACCAAATTTTGGGCAATTCAAGTCGCGTAAGGGTCGCATAAGACTGTCTCACACCCCAACCCTCGTGTAAGTCAAAATTGTGGTCACATAAGTAGTGCGCGTAAGCAAACCCGTGCAACATGCGCATTTAATCACACCTTTTGGTCGCTGCTCATGGGGGATTTCCCAGCAAGCTGTGTTTGATTACTAATCCATTGAATATCCCATGAAGATCCATAAAATTCGAATCGTAAGAATTTGCTGTTTATATCCCCATATAATTAGGGTTTTCCATAAACAGGGGTACCACAAAAATTGTTGTTTTATAATGGAAAATACCATAGAACTGATTTTGCACATGGATGATTTTTCCGGGTACCCCCCCTGACTTATAGGAAACCTCGTGATATACCATCTGGTTATTTAACATAGCCCTGGTATAGATGGCCCATAGAAATAGATGATTTTCCCAGCTAGAAACCTCCATTTATGGTTGGGATTTTCCATGGCGAACTGTTAGTCAGAACACGATGGTATCTGCATGGCTGCCACCTGCTCTTTAGGATCGCGTGAGCATCTTCTTGCAGTGCGACCCACAGAATCCCATCCTCTGGGCGACGTTGAGTGGTCGCTGCGATCCCAAAGAGTCAGGGCCTCAGGGCCTCAGAACTGGGCAACGACGGGATGTTCCGCTTGACAATAGATGGTGAATCTCATGTCCTTATATATCTATCATGTTATATATATATATTATATTATATATATATTATATATATATATATATATTATATATTATATATATTATAGTATATATATATATTATAGTATATATATATATAGTATATCTATAATTATCTATATATCATATCTCCTTATATAATATATATATATATATCATCCTTTAGCAACTGCAGGCATCCGAGCCATGTTGCCCCCCTCAGGAGCAGCTGGAGCATGAGCACCTGCGATCGCTTCAGGGATCGGCAGCAGAACAGCGGAGCGCCAGGCTGCTGGTCCGGAAATGGGCTGCATATGATGTGGGTAAACCAATGCCATAAATGGATGATTTTGTGGGTAACCAACTAATATCTGGTTGGTGGTTTGGAACATTTGTTATTTGTTCCATACTATATGGGAATAATCATCCCAACTGACTAATATTTTTCAAGAGGGTTAAAACCACCAACCAGACTAATATAGAGCTCCATTGTTTGAGTCTGGTTTAATTGCAGTGGGTCATCTATCCATCTATGTCTGTTAATGCAGGTAAAATAATAAAGCACCCATGACTGTGAATGGTAACTATACAACCTTTTATATTTATGATGATTTGGGGGATGGTTTATGATTGTTGCGACAACATTAAATTAGACCCATATGTGATTCAATGGGATATTCATAAGGATATAATGTGGTAAACTTAATAATAAACTTGATGTTAAGGATATGATGTGGGTAAGACAATAATGATGCTGATAGCCACATCACAATGATTAACCACCTTTTCTAATGAATGAAACAAATCACCAAGTGGGTAATAAACCACCATGACTGGGCATGGTAACCAGAATGGTAACCATATACAACGTATATATACTGTATGGTAATTTTGGTGATGGTTTATTACCATAAATACCATAAGTACGATAAAATGGTATTTTTTAATCCACATGATGCTACACCCATAAAATGGTCATTTAATAGGGAACATTATGATTCACCGGAGGATAGCGATAGACAAGGCTAGCCTGTTTTGACAAAGCCAAGTGAAGTAACGTAACTTAGCATACTTAGCCAAGATGGTGAACAAAACTAGATGAATTTAGCTGAATTTAGCTGAATTCTATGGTTTAATTATTGTAAGTACAAGTATGTGTTTCTTTTGGTAAACCTCTGGGTAGCTGCTAGCTGGGAAAGCCTCTATAAATGGAGGTTTTAATGGGAAAATTATTAAACTAAAGGGGGCAATTTCCTTCAAGCCATGTTTGATTACCGGGGGGGTAACATGGAATGATAAGATTTGGAAAACAGACAGTTGCAAGACATGAATGGCAGCTATGTTCAATCATTCAAACTTATTTTATCGCGTGGAATGACAGTTTATTTGGACAATTTTGGATGAATGCTTACTACATGTTCATGCATTGTTGTGTGGAAACATATATTTATATACCAGATGTATATATCCTGATACGTGATGTATTTGGCTAAGGCGACCCATTTTGACACCAACTATTAGACAAGCCTCAAAGATTCAGATGCGGATTTTCTCAAAGCATACCAGAGATGATGACTTTGAAGTTCACATGACTTTGGTTGTTTCTTGAAAGAATCAGGACCACAAGAAGCGTTGACAGTTTCTCAACACACGAAGAGGATTCTGCTGGATTTAGGGGAACATATGGCAAGTACAAAGGTGTTATACTCTAGTAAACTAAGATAGCTATGTAAAATCACAAATTGTGATTTTCCTATGTCAAATTACCACAGGGTAAAACCGCGGACCAGTCAACAGGTCATGCTTTGGCCATCGTGCTGACAAAGCAGAAGGACCATCTGTGCCCGCTGCGAACGTTCAAGACTTCTACAGTGTGCATGTGCTTAACATATATTAACACTAATAAGAAACAATAAGAATAACGTCTACAGTATATACTATAGTATACAGATTTGATAATGATATGATTTGATAATATATAATCATATATCAACACACATGTATAAAACTTTCACCTTATATATCGTACATGCTTCGCATGTGCAATATTAGCACAAACCAGATTGCAATATATGTCTTTTGTAGAGAGTACACAATAAACAGGATCGGGTACCCAGCCTGCATTGCAGTACCCAACTTTTATCAGATTTCTTCAGGAGAGTCGTGGTGTCTGGGAACAGCCCTTCGCGTTTCTTGGACTTGCTGGAAGTGCGATAGGGGAGGTTGATCCAGTAGCACCAGACGTGTATAGACTGAATGTTGAAAGTACAGTGGATTCTTCGACTATATGAGCTATGGTCAATACTCATGGTTAATAACCATTAGTAAGGAATGATCATCCAATGGGGTGACCATCAATCATATATGGAGTTTTGACCATGGCACATATGTAACTGTCTCTGAAAATCTAGCGGAAACAAAAAAAAAACATTCCGTCCACCGGTCACGAGTGAATCACGCTCCTTTTCTGACATGACCATTTCGAGACATTTTCCTGTGGAAAGACCATGGCAGCTGCCATTTGTTCACGGTTCCCGACAGCGAGGCTCTGTCTTCAGCATCCCTTGATGCTGAAGAACTACGATGAACTTGCGGATGTCTCTGAGGTTCATCAGCTAAAGTGTTCCCATGGCACAAGGATGCACAAGGTATCAAGGTGAGGGTCCCCCTTTTAACGTTTGGGGCTTTATGGAGGATATGACATGATACAACAAACTAAATTATTACTGGGTTTATAAAGCAACAAACATCACGGCCCTTGGGGGGGCTTCACCTTGTAGCATTATGTTTACATTCGACGCTCTTCCAGAATGATAATCTGGTTGCTGGTTTCAGACATGAATGGATTATTTTCCATTTCATATGGGATGCCATCCTTCCCATTGACGAAGTCATATTTTTCAAGATGGTTATTGCACCACCAACCAGTGTACCCTCTGGTAATGACTAACATAGCTATTGAAAATGTCAATGTTTAACGGGAAAATCCACTATAAATGGCCATGTTCAATAGCAAACTGTTAGTCATTACCAGAGGGTAATTGATGTGTGATGAACCAGTGTTTTGTTGATGGTCAACACCAAGCCGAAGACATTGCTGGATACCAAGACGTTGCATGTCACCCCATCGCAACATAGGCTGCCTCCAGAATGGCAGCCCGGACACAGTCCGAAGCAGTCCGGACACATCACGAAGAGAGGGTGGAACCCCTAATTTTTCATCGTCATCTCCCAATTCTTTGCTTTTTTATTTCTATACTCTAACCAAATAATATAGAGATCCATTGTTAGAGTATGGTTTAATTGCAGTGGTTCATCCATCTATGTCAGTTACTGGTTATTTCTATGGGATTATACATTCCATAAATGGGCTTATGACTTAGTACTTATGGTAAATAAAGGGCCAGTAACAAGTAACAGTGGGATACCTATGTCACTAACCATGGATCTCCCCATCCCCAACCCAGCCAGGCCCTGCGCGCGGACCAGGAGGACGCCACGCAGAGCGCTCGGCTGTCGCCGGAGCAGCGGAAGGATCTGCAGCGGCGTCTGGCTGAGTGGAGCGAGGCCTGGGGGGCGTCTAAGCGTCAAAGCTTGGGGATTGAACCCAGAAAAAATTGATGAAAAATGATGGAAATGTGAGATTTCACCATCAAAACTGGAAACAAAGGGCTGGAGAATGGTGATTTCACCATCATATATGATGACTTTTCAGTCATCATCGTCATGGTCATCATCATCATCATCATCATCATCGTCATCATCACCATCATCATCATCGTCATCAAAATCAAAATCATCATCATCAAAATCAAAATCATCATCAAAATCAAGGTCAAGATCAAATAATTAGCTGAATCAATCCAATTGAATCCATCAAAAGATGGAGCCCCAGGAGCGTTTCGAGCTAATGCCCGGTGCCAAGCTCTTGCCCCGCAGCCCGGAAGTGGGTTGGGCCTTGCGAGACGAGGACGGGGTGAATTTGATGGTTGTTGGGGGGCGAAAAACGAAGGAGTTGATGGATTTATAACACTATATTTACCCTCTGGTAAACTAACATAGCTATTGAAAATGGCCATTTATAGTGAGTTTTCCCATTAATAGCATGGTGATGTTCCATAGTTTTGTAAACGTTTACCAGAGGGTATAGTTTTAATTGGTGGGTCTCACCTTGCAAGATTTATGATATATTTATCATGACCAACCATGATTATCTTGATTGGATGATCAGGATTTATCAGGATTTAACCAACTGTAGGTGTGAACGGTGAGAAGGAACATGCAAGACTGGCAAGACTTAGGATGCCAAGACACGGATTTAAGGAGTCATAGATGGGGGAATGATGGTCAAATTCGCATAGATGCGTGATTTTGATGATAACATGTGATACCATGTTTGATTTAACTTAGTCATAGACGGGGCAGATGTCATTTCAAGTTGTTGTTGTTGTTGTTGTTGTTGTTGTTGTTGTTGTTGCCATTTAATATATATATATATATATATATATAATGAATGAGTATTTCAGTATGGTCCAAATTGGGAACAAGACGACCATGGGGGAACGGGGGACACGCCTATCCTAGGCTGCTTGGCGATGCTTGGGATGGTTGGGATTAATGTCCTGTTGGGATATGGAAAACCAGATGGTCATGCCTTGTTGGGATTGATTTTACAATGTTTTTTTTGGTTCCCCAGCATGTTTGCAATCAAATAGTACAGGACTTGGTAAATGTATGAAAATGTACCAAGTTTCTATCGGTTTTTGGGATTTTGATCGCTTGAAAAGTTCGTATCCGTTGGAGATAACATATCCCCATAGTTGGGTGATGTGAAAAAACTCATGTCATTTACCAAGCACTGTTTGAACGACACACCCAAAAGATTGGTTTTTCATAGGGAAAAAGGGAAAACACACATGTTTTTCATGGGGAAAACATGAAACAAACACCATTCAATGACCAATTCAGGAACCTAAACTGGAGGTACCTACCACATATTGTAAGGTTTATGTAAAGGAATATACCCCGCAACATATGGCCAAACATATGGTACTAACGTACCTCCAGTTTAGGGTCCTGAAAATCCCTTTGAAAAATATTGGAATTTCCTGACCTGAAAATGTTGCCTTTTCGAATTCTGGGACTTGTTGCATCCTTCCGAAGCCAGGGTCTCCCAGTTTCACAGATGATTTGAACATATGGAGCCTACCCCAAGTCCCTCCATTTTGCTCAAATGAAAGGAATCTGTTCATAAATTTGTTTAAGTGGCAAGGGGTATCTTCTATCGGGGTCTGAATTTGTATGGTTGTATACTCTTTGCCCCACGACGTGGCTTCCAGACGCAGGAGGAATATTGAGGGTGTGCAGGCTTGTCCCTTGGGTAGGCCCACGAAACCCAGTGATTGGCTATTCTGAATGGATTTTTCCTTGTGTAATTACCCATTTGCAGCTCCATGTTGCTTGAATAATTATCAACATTTACCCCCTTCCAATCTAGGTAAATATGGTGGTAAAACCCAGCAAAATCACCATTTTTGTGGGTGTTTTGAACCATCCCCAAATGGTAGGGTTTATGTCATTGGGTTTCCCACACGAGCATTGGGGTTACAAAGCAGCTTTCGGACTGGAGTGGCGAAAGAGGATCCCGCTTCATTGGAAAAAAACGTGATGTGGGAAACCCTAGCTGCCATAAACCCAGTATGACTGGGGATGGTTGGAATCATCGGTGATGACTTGATGGTGAAATCGGATGAACTCTAGCATGATATTTGACCATTTCCAACGCCTTGTAGAACTGGATTCTGGTGATTTTGCTTCGTTGCAAATAATGTCGAGAGGCATTACAATTGATATGCTCATGGTCTTCACCCTCCTTGCATTCCATGGGGCACTTGAGGTGGGAAGTGATCTTCCAATTTCTCACAGCCCACCGAGTGGTACGTCCGGCGCTGCCGAAAGAGATCGCTGCGCAGATGGTCACGATATGTCACGACTCTATGCGAGGCTTCACCTAAAGAATTCCCACCAAGAACATGGATTTGGTCGTCAACAAATCAGATTTATGGGAATTTCACCATGGATTTCACCATGGATTTTGACGGTCACCAAAATTTCTCAGCTCTTTGAGCTCCTTAAGCGGTCAATGCTCCACTGGCTGATGATTCGTCGACAGATCCCTGGGTGGCCCACTTTGGATTGTCACAGAACTTGGATGAACTTGGGCACCACCAGGATTTTTACCATGATTTTACATCATTTTACATCACTGCTTGGTGGTTTCAAACATGAAATTTTGACTTTCCCATTTAGTTGGGAATGTCATCATCCCAACTGACGAACTCCATGATTTTTTAGAGGGGTAGGTATACCATGGTATACCACCAACCAGTTTTGGTATAGGCTTCCAGGGGTTTTCCCATGGGAAACCCGATGGATTGGGAAAACTCCAGCATTCGGAGCCAAGTTTTCGAGGTGGCTTTGGCCTCGTCTGCAGCTCTCCGGCCAGGCTTGGGGATTCAGCTATACCAGTTACAAGGTGAATTATGAAGCTATAAACCACCATGAACATTATTATGTTTCGACATGTTTCAACACTTGGTGATTCTTCGAAACTAGTATTTGTATGTATTTGTACAGTTGGTGGCTATAACTTCAGTTTGATGAGTTTTTCATATATGTTGCATCCTGAAAAACAAAGTTTTCTACAGGATTAGATAGGCCTGTTCTTGTTGCTATGCACACCGCTGCGTCAGACCTATGATGGATGGTTCGACCGATACATCGTGCCAGCTCGAATTGCCAGGCGCTGCTTGGAGGTTTCCTAAGCCATGGGGGTACCCATGGGTACCCCAAAAATGGATGGTTTATTTCATGGAAAATCCATCGATAAATGGATGATAACTGGAGGTACCCCTATTTTATGAAAGCCCCAAATAAGCGTTGACGCTTTGCTTGAGAGGCCCGAACGTTCTCACGTGGATGTGTTTGTGCCTCAACTACTGCCGTTGACCGGGGCTTGATGACCTTTTTTTGATACCCGGCAACTACTGCGCTACCGATCCAATGCCAAATCGATCCAAATCAACTCATGACCGATCGCTTCATAAACCCTGAGGTATCTCAGATGTCTTAAAGAACTGGGGGTTGTACTGTCGCCTAGGCCTGAGCCTTTTAACCTGGATGTGGATGGTGAGCGGAAGGCGGAGCGGAAGGGATGTTTGCTGCAAAAAAAACGGAGGGGTTTGTAGCCATAACAATGGCTAAAAGTATGAAAATCATGGGGTAAGATACCATTATTATATATATATATACCTTGATCCACAAGACCCTGCTAAAAAGCAGGTTCTGCTAAATAAACTGGTTTTTGATGGAAAAACCAGGTTTTTGCAAATCAGAGTATGTTGCCTTAACAAGCATGAG
>Ga0126342_10016173_pt1 | contig 13026 bp, 18 predicted proteins | sample Cyp1metagenome_FD_92528 | JGI IMG/M metagenome (GOLD analysis project Ga0126342, IMG submission 92528) | Coral microbial communities from Lord Howe Island, Old Settlement Bay, Australia - Cyphastrea 1 metagenome | ecosystem: Host-associated > Invertebrates > Cnidaria > Coral ... | reverse complement strand
GTTGAGCCAAAAGATCCGAAAAATGGGAACAGCAAAAAAACACTGTAAAACGCAGGATATTTTGATGGTCGGCGGCCTATCTTGGGGCTATGTTGGCCCATCTTGGGGCTATGTTGGCCCATCTTGGGGGTTATGTTGGCCCATCTTGGGGCTAGGTTGGCCCATCTTGGGGGTTATGTTGGCCCATCTTGGGGCTAGGTTGGCCCATCTTGAGGCCTATGTTGGCCCATGTTGACCCATCTTCAGCCACAAAGTCCGAAAAATGGGAAAAAATGGGAGCAGCAAAAAACACCGTAAAACGCGGGACTTTTTATGACTTTTTGGCGACACGCGGTCTACGGCGGCAGGGGGTGCAGCCCCTCTCTCCTATGGAGAGGAGAGAACTGCCGTACGGCAATGCCACCCCTGGCCGGATTTTCCACGCTTGTACCTTCCATACATGGACTTCTGGAGAAGTCCACACATCTTGCCTCCCTCAGCTCTTGGCTCTTCACTGGGGTGCTCTATGAAAATAATGCTTTGGTGTTCCATAGAAATGCGCGCGGGATATGTCCCACAAACCAAGTTTCAGTCGTTCACCGTGGATCGACCTCCATTTGGTCGCCCATAATGAGCACAGCAGCTCCATTGCTTCGAGAGGCGGTGTGCTTGAAAACAAAAGATTTGCAGGTAGCTGGTCTTCAGGCCGTTTCGCGGCCTTTATATCTTTGACAGCCAGCCTGCTTCTGAAATTCGGGTGGGTAGGGTCACCTTTGTTCGTATCAAGCCATCTAGTCTTGATCGGGGGTGTCCTGGCTTCTTCAAAGCATTGTTCAATCGGCACTAGCAAGTATACTTCCTGTTTGTGAAGATACTGCATCTCTACCGATCTGGCCTTTTCGACTTCCTCTTTTGGAAGCACTCCCCCATTGACATCATCCACGTACGGTTCTTCCCTTCTGGGTCTACAGTTGGTATTTCTAGAACTGGTCCTGCACTGTACGCATGGACAGCGTTCAGTTCACCTCTTTCTTCCAGCTCTCTTTTCAAACATTTGAGCACAGCTCTTAACTTTGCCGCTTGCTGGGCTATGCCACCGATCAGGTGGATGTGGCGGTGCCATGGTGCTTCACCTGCCTTATTTGTGCATTCTGTTTCCAACAGTTCTGCCAACCCTGGGCGGTTTGTCATCCACCCGGTCTCTTTACGCACAAAGCCTGCACCCTGCAGGCCTCGCCGGTCTGTAGCAGTCATGCCCCACTTGCACATAGGGCCTCGCACCACGTGCACATCATCCATTGAGGATATGCATTCCACCCTTTCATCTTTCCAGCTCGTTGCACCCCACGGCGCTTCATGAAGAAAGTATCTCCCCTGCTGGATCTGCTTCTCATACACATCACACGACGTGTGGAGGTGATGCAATGCCTCTTTCATTCTTTTCTCTCTGATCTCTGGTGGAATCTTGTTCCAACTTATCGCTTGCAACTTGGAAAACAAATGCCCAGGCGGACTGCCTGTGATCAACAGGGGCTCTTCACGATCTATCAGCTCGTGAAGGAGTTCCACGTCTGCTGTCTTGTTGAGGTTCCAGTATTCACCAATTTCCTTTGTCTCACAAAGATCTACAGCGAACCCTGGCCTCAGCTTGTACTGCTGCGCCAGCGCCGCAAAGCGTTTCGGCGAGTAAACGTCTGCAATATCTGTTGCTGCCATTTCGCAACTCAAACTTGCAATATCATTGGTTTCTTGCGATGAAATTTCAATCCCATTCTTCTTGTACGTCTCTTCCACCAAAGTCTTGATGTTGCCCATGGCAACCTCCTTCAACACAGCTAAAGCTGCACCTTTCAGATCTTGTGCTCCTGTGTCTGTTGCTTCCTCCGCTGCTGGTGCTGCGGCTGGAACAGCCGCTTGCTCAGCAGTGGTTCTACTTTCCAGATCTCCCGTACCTTCCTCGGCGGTACGCTTCACACTTCGCCTTAGTCAGTGCTGGTCCTGATGCGATACTCAGACCCCCAGGTCGCTTCACTTGCTTTGGCGACACTTTCGGCTTTGCCTTTGCTTTAGAAGTTGATGATCTTCGCATCACTTGCCTTTTGAACTTCCCTCTCTCTCGTTTGGATCTTCCGGTATCTCTGGCGGCGGATGTTCAACGCCACTCGGTTCAACCGGTCTGCCTTCTGCATCTTCTACGCTCATCTCTCTCTCTCTGGTCGAAACGAGCGCTGGTTTTGGTCTGTCTCTCTCTTGGTCTGCTTTGCGCTTCTTTGCATATGCCTGGATTCTTTCTGCTCCAGTCTCGTTTTTCTCCATTGCCTCAATGATTCTTGCCCTACAGGCTTCTGTATGAGGCACAGTTGTCCTTCGGTTTTCAAGGACACAAGTACAGCCTGGGCAACCTTCAGTTGCTCCATGCTTGTGCACATTTTCTCTTCTGATGTACAGTTTCCTTCTTTGAGGTGGTGCCACTCGCGCTTCAGGCGGTGGCAGAGGTACGACTAACCGGTCTTCGCCGATCAGCCGCTCTCCTGCAGCTGGCCTTGGTGCACTCAGATCCCAAGGTATTCCTCTCAATTGATCCCATCCAGTAGGATCCCATCTGTCGGCATCTGGCATTCGTCGGAATCCAATGCCAAAGATCCTGTGCGGCCATGATGCCCCACGTATCGTCCCTCTTTCAGGACACGCGTTCCTTTCCCTACTTCTCTGAAGTAGAGTCTCTCTCCAAAAGCTATGGCGGGCTTCCGCCAATGCTTTCCAATAGGGCGGACTTCTGGCGTCCTCCCGTCCGTTCCTTTCTTGTACCTGTTTAACAGGTCTGCTGCCTGCCGCGGCAACCAAGCAAGCATCGGGTCTTCATCCGGAAGTACCATGCCTACTTTCTCTTCCAAGGCTGACCTCAAAACTCGGATCTGCCTTTTTACTTCACGGATTGCATTTTCGACCAATCCATTCGCTTGATGGCCTCCTGGTGGAGGCTCTTCAGGCACTGACTCGATAGCGGCTTCTCTGGCCGCTGCCTCTTTCAATGCCATGATGGAGTGTTCTCCATCCGACTTAAGCACTACCTTGCGGTAGCCTAAGTTCTTCAAGAACGCTGCTGCAAACTTCACAGCGTAAGGGGTTGCACCCTTCGAGTCCACAAAGGTTGCTGCAACCATCTGTGTCCTCTTATCCTTGACCACAAGGATGGGCCTCAGCCTTTCATCGTCCTCGTCACTGCGAGACATGAATGCATAGTCATAGTCAAATGCAACAGTTGGTACCAGGTTTTGCTCCTTTGCTCACTGGTTCTAGTCTGGTGTCTCTGTCCCAGACCGCGTCCTGCGACGCAATGCCGGCACCAGTCTCCATAGACCACGTCTCTATCTCTGCCTGTGCCTGAGTATCTCGAGATCTTACCAGCTTTGGCCTCTCAGACTCCTCCACTTCTTCCATCACTTCCTCAATTGTATCTTCGGCCGGGTCGGCCCTGCACTCACCTGCCGCTTTCCACCTTTCGTCTTAAAATAGAAGTTGTACACTCCCTTTTCCTGATACACCGGCAGCCAAGTCTTGACCTCAGCTGCTGCGGAACGGTTGATGATTCCTTGGGTGGCTCTACCAGCCTTCGAATTCAAGGAAACCAATTGTCCACCATTCTCATCAAGCACAGCTATCCGGCCAAATCTCAAGCACTTGTGTGCTGACACCAAGGGCTTATGCACATCTGCAATGGCTCCTCGGACACAGCATCTCATACCGCTTTCCCCGAACTCTTCAAAGGTTCCTGTGCCCTCACTAGCCACCAACTCGCCAGATGCTGTCTTGAAAATCACCTCACTTGCTCTGGCAACAGTGACCGTATCATTCACCCAATCTTTTAAGACTGCCGTCTGTGCAGCTCCTGTATCCAAGTTGAATCTCACCCATTCCTCTACGGCTGAAGCAGCAGCTGGTGTGCAAACCTTTCCATCTATTGCTTCAACATCAAACAATCCTACGTCAGCCTCTGGCGCGGGCTCAGCACCCACTTCCGCTGACTTTCCATGTTCTAGCCCCGATACGTGTTTCTTGCCCTTTTGACTGCCCTTGCCGTCTTTCTTCTTGCTCCAGCAGTCTGCCTGTCTATGACCCTTCTTGCCACAGTTGTGGCACGCTATGTCCTTGTCCCGGTTTGGATTTGAGCCGCTTGAGCCTTTACTGCTATCTTTACCTTTCTCTTTTCCTTTTTTCCTGGCCCTTTACTAACCTTGCTATCCATTGGGTTATGGAATCAACATCCATTGGTTGGGGTCCTGAACTACTTGAAGCCTGTCCTGGTCTGGTCACGGAACCCTTCGAACCAACACTAGACCCGACCACAAATTCAATTTCTTGTTTCATCAAATCATAGGTGGTCAACCGATTCTTGTTAAGGATCAAATGTTTCTAAAGATCACTTGGAACCAACAGTTCTAGAGATGCTGATTTGGTGTCATCGCTCAACAACTCCCGGGTCCCTGAAGCTGACCTCCGAGCTTCGTATCTCCTCACCAAGTCTTCCAGCTGTTCGATAGCTGGCCTCACGGCGGCCCACGTTTTGCACCGCTCTGGATTTAGGATGGCCCGTAGGAGGTTTCTTTTCCTCCCGCTCGTGGCGGGGTCCCATCTCCTACAAAGCTTCCTACAAGCTTCGTAGCCATTACCAGCTCCAACAACAAGGTCTTCACTTTCCCCGGTGCATAGGTGGCACAACACCCGATACAGCTGTTCTCCAACCTTTTCTATTTTCTGCACATCGGGATGTTGGTTATCGGCCAAATCTTGAAGGTCTATGGGGTCTTCTGAATCCAAGCAACATTCCAAGACTTTGTCGTAGTCTGGACCAAATACCCTCGCAACCAAATTGTTGATTGACCGAGTCCACCTTCTAAAACGTTCTTTGTTGTCAAACACTTCAAGTCTTCCCAAACCTTTGGTGTCCATGAAGATTTTCCTGTCCGCGGTACCCTTTTTCAAAGACTGTGCCAACTCACCTACGGATTGTGCTAATGCCTGAACACTTGCCTGACCCTCTCTAAGCCGCTCATTTTCGGCGGCTAGCTTTGTTTGGGATTGCCTAAGTAGTTGGATGGTCTCTGCCAGTTCTTGAATTTGTTGCTCCACGTTACCCTTACCAATGGACGGCTGTTGCACTCCTTTTCACCCCTCGGCGGACGGAGCGTCCGCTCGCTGCGGCTCTCCAAGCCGCTGCGGCGCTGCTTTACACAGCAGGGTCAGCCCAGGCCTTCTTGACATCGGCCTTCTTTCTAAGATACTCTTCAACGCCCGGCTCTAACTTCCTCTTCCGGTCGTCGCAAGACGAACAAGCTTCGTCTCGTGCCCACAAGCGTCAAATGATCGATGCTGCCACAGTGCCCTTAGCTCCGGTGTCCTGTTGGAGCTGTTTTGCTGCTAAGTGCCTCACCTGAAAAAAAAATCAACAAAATAAGCTGAAAGCTGATGCGTTGCAGCCCACCTGCTGGCTAAGTCCCGGATCTTCTCACTTAGCTTCAGGGCACGACCGTGCACCTTGAGTCCAAGTTCAGTTGGTCCTCGCACTCTGTTTCGGGCTAAAATCCTGGCTTTTGCTTTGTCGCCCTTTTCAAGACCTGTCGACCTGTTCTTTCAATCCACGGCACCTTAGCTCCTTGTTTCTTCGCAAGCCTGAATTGTCGTCGGAGGTTGCGATATTGGCGGGACTGGGCAGATCGCAGTCACCCTAAAGCCTTTGGAATGAATCCTCTTCAACTTCCACGCGGACGATTCCACGGCGCATCCGTCGCTGGGCTTTGGCTGGGCGGCCTTGGAGTAAGTTCCAACCGCTCTGATGGATCTGGCCCTGGCCCTTGACGAATTTCAGACTGGCCTCTCAAGCCACGGATCTGGTGTGTCTGGGTCGGTACTTGATCTGCTGGATTTGCTAAACCAATCAAAGTCACGGCTGGCCTTCTTGTGCCACCAGAAGAAGTTGCTGACCTCGCAGTTTCAACCTGGAGATGTCCACCTGGACAGCTTTGCTGAGGTTTATAGAATCCGATCTTGGGCTTTGCTCTGGGCTTAGGGCTTTCTCTGGTCTCTTTTGTCTTTGGGGCTCCTTTGGGCTCTGGAACTGCCTTCTTTTCCTTTTCTTCTTCTTTCTCTTTCCTTTCTTCTACTATCTCTACTGGGGCGGCAACCAGCCGCTCCCAGCTCCGAGCCTGCGGCTGAACTAGCCGCTCGGCTCTTCTCCTCCTCCTCCTCGTCTGAGGAGTTACTCACAATACACCTCGACTTACTGCGCCTGTGGTCCCTTTGCCTCAACTCGTAATCGGCGTCGGACTCACCAGGCTCACGCGCTACCATGAAAACAGACTATCGAGCTGCGGAGCTCTATTTTACTTGAGCCAAAAGTAACATCGGGCCAACGTTCAACCTCTGGATCTATACACTGCACATGAGGGTTATATATGGTCCATACATGTCTTCATAGATAGATGTATAGCTATATATATGTGTGTGTACGTATGTATATATATACATACACATGTTGACATCAAAATACATATATTTATATATATATACATAGATATACATACGTGTGTGTGTGTGTACGTGTGCGTGTGTGTTTAGATTTGGATGTTGGATATGTGACATGTGTTTCAGCAGTGTAACATGGCTATAGAAGCACCAGAAGATTGAAATCATGGATGGCGCCAGCTGAGATAGCTGAGGGGAAAAAAATCAACGACTCCCCAAGAGAATGCCCATTTCAAAACTAGCGTCAAAGACACCCTCAAACATGGAGGGGCACTCATGAGTTTGTTGTCATCGGCGCCAGTCATTGTGGATTCCAGGTTTTCAAACATGAAGCCTGCCACATTCGCGACAGCACAGAAAAATCTCTCGAGAGGCTTCACTTCCGCAAGCCTATCTCATGTCAAGATACCTTGAAGTCTACAACCATGCCAAACTCAGATTCTGGAACATGCTGAGTCAAGTTCCAGGATCAGACATTCACCCGGCATTACCATGCCTAGGCTGAATATCAGGATGGTGCAAACAAGGGGCACTGAAAGGACCCAGAAGTCTACTTATTCTCAACGGTGAAGTTAAGCATCTGAGTTCGGCGAGTTCGGGATCTTTTTCCATGGCATTACCAAACTGCGTCCAGGCAACGGAGAAATCTAGGCCTTTCCTCTTCAACCAGCAACTCTTCAAAACTTTGGTTGCTGAAGTCATCTGATGTCATCAGCAGTCTCCTTGACAGCTGCATTAAGCTCACTAGTCACTAAAATCTCATAATATAGTAAACCTAATAATAAACCATCCCCAAATTCACCAGAAATGGATGGCAGCAGGTGGTATATAAACCCTCCAAAAGTGGTACTTCATTATTACCACATTACCAGGCCAGTGGAAGTCACAAGATCCTGCTTTTGGAGTCCTTAGACACTCCGCCTTCCCAACGACGCGCAAATTGCCGTCCAACAGCAGTTCACCATCACAAAGGCCGCGGAGCATCCTGAAATAAAACGTTGCCAGCCCGTGGGTTTCGAAAACCTCGCCAAGAAAGCCTACACTACAGGAATAGAAAAGTCAACAGCTAGTCCATTCTTGGATTTAGCCAAGCAGAAGTACCTATTACTCTCGACCCATACCATTAACAAAGTGCACCTCTCACAATTGGCTCAGCATCTGTCGAAAACTGACCACCATGGACTCGGAGTTGAGCAGCATAGCAATACGCGAGCGGGTTGAAAATTCCACGAGGCCAGAGACTGCCAAAATGGCAGGAGAAGCGATGAGCTGGTACCAGAACACCGTGGTTGCCTCGTTGGCTGTGGATTTTTTTTCCCGAGTGAAACTTGAAACAAAGAACCGGCTGGTCGAGCAAAATGCAGGAGAGGAGGGTACAAAGTTCACAGGCAAGGGTGCAAAGTCCAAACAGAATTACATGCACTTGAATCACCAAGACACTGTGCTTGGATCACGTTTCCACGCAATCCAAATCTCATGCATCATGAACAGAGCTTGCGCAGGCACTGCAGTTCCAATATCCGCAGATAGAAGCGATATCGTAAAGCGAATGGTCAATACCAAGGCTGAAGTTAAAATTGCATGTTCCTCCACTGGTAAGAAAATGTTTTGACCTGAAATGACCAACGGACTACAGTGACTACACCTATCAGGCCTTTTTCCCACACTGTGCATCATCCCGTGGCCAGCGATAAAAAAACTCTGGAGTCCCAACAAAAGCTGAGGCTCACAATCACTAGGAAGCCCGTACACAAATGCACCACACTGCACGTAGTGAAGCAACACAAGTAGCCTCATCCTTGCTTTGTTCATCGTCAGTGTCTCGGTTGCAACTACATGATGCTGGATCCAGCCCAACAGGGCCATTGAAACTTGAAGGGGTGGCATGGAGGTTGGCTGCGCGAACATTGCGCACACCAAACCAATTGTAGCAACCGCTGTCACATGTACATATACCCGGGCTGCCGAAATGAAGTGTTTGATGCGAATGTCCCAGATCGCAACATCTAAAAGTTCCTGGGATTTGGTCGGCGAAGCCCGAGGACCACGCATGACACAGCTCAGTACGAACAGGAGGTCCTCTCGTTGGGCAAATTGGTTCAGTGGAAAACTTGGAGCGCTGCACGTGTTGGTTGGATCATTTGCAACACAACACATGTTTGGGGCACAGATTGCCTGCCATGCTTATATCCCCAGCCCACAAAGAACATCATAGTGCCCACAATGTGACAAATACATAGGTGTGACCCAGGTGTAAGTATTCTATTGCCCGGATCAACAAACCCAGCACCAACAAACAATTTTTCCAAACAAGTAAACATAAAATCGCAATCCACAAACGGGTTCTTTTGCTGGGCATGCTAAAGCTGACGCAAAACAAAATGTGTTTAAGAAAAAACACAAAAGAAAAGGGCAACCCCTGAGCAAATCCAAGTAGACCGGGCCATGTCCAACACAATGTGCTATGAGAATGATTGCAGCGCAAGCCGACACAATTGAGGCCATGAACATTTTTTCTGGGCACAAACCCCTCAAATTGAAAATTGCAAGTACGCGCGGCTAACCACCCTTGGGCCAGGAAATGCCATGAGAGAATCAACATGTTGCCACTTTCTTTGTGGCCATTTGTGGCCATTTGTGGCCATTTGTGGCCATTTGTGGCTGGTCTGCCGGCTGCAAAACCGAAATTTGAATCATCTCAGCAGCATGTTGAAATGATGTTCAAGACGCAAACAATTCAAGACCGCACTTTAATTCATTGTTTTTGGCATCCGAGCATTTGATATGTTTTTTGATCAAATCGTGCCCGCGCCACTGCAATAGTGTCATATGATTTCACTGTGAAAAAAAAACATGCAGGTTGAAAATGTTCGCGTTGGCCGTCGAAATACGTTTTTGTTTTGCAGCCCTTTGGGGGTTCGCCTTTTCTCCGGCGCTGCTGTCAGAGATAACAGGCAATGAAAAAAATACTATATATAGCACCGCCAAAGCGTGAGCATTTTGTTTAATCATATGGGCCTTCTTTTCTGTCGTTTGAGATTTAAAAGCTGCACATGCACCGCAACATGTCCAAATCCAACTAAACCACACATGGTTTGCTGGTGGGCGGCCAATTTTAGGTGCAATATATATACCCATGAATCAGCCGATGGACAGGCCGCCTGTGCATACAAAACGGTTATGCTAGCCAATGGCGCCCCCACCCACGTTTTGGAGGCACCTGGAATGAATAATCAAAAGAAATTTCATAAAGAAACTCCGACTTACGGACATTCACATTAGCATTAGCCAAGAAGTCTAAAGTCTAGTTACAGTAGTTTGTCCTGCAATACAGAAGGAAATAGTTCAGAAGTCTTAAATCTAGCTGGCTTGTACTGAAATAGAATTGGGAAGAAAAGTGAAAAGTAAAAAGTAGCGTGATAGCTCAGACAATGTTGAATCTAGCTGGCTGGCCCTGAAGTAGAGCAGCATAGAATAGCAAAAAAAACAAAGAAACAACTCGTAGGTTTTAATCCTAGTTGACTGGCACTAAAGTCAAAGTAGAGAAGAATAAAGTAGAGTAGAACAGGGTAGAGTAAAGTAGGGAAGGGTAGAGTAGACTAGAGTAGAGTAGACTAGAATAGGTTAGAGCAGACTAGAGTAGACTAGAGTAGACTATAAGAGTACGAGCACAAGCAGGAGCACGACCAGCAGCACCAGTAGGAGCAGAGTAGGACTAGGAATAAAGTAGGAGTAGAGTAGGAGTAGAATAAGGATAGAGTAGGATAGCGTAGAATAGAATAGAATAGAATAGAATAGATTAGAATAGAATAGAATTAGAATTAGAATTAGAATTAGAATTAGAATAGAATAGAACAAAATAGAATAGAATAGAGTAGCGTAGAATAGAATAGAGCATAGTAGAGCAAAGTAGAGTAGAATAAAATGGAATAGAATAGATTAAAATAGAACGGAACGGAATAGAAAAGAATAGAACGGAATAGAATAGAACGGAACGGAATAGAAAAGAATAGAATAGAATTAGAATAGAATAGAATACAATAGAATAGAACAGAACAGAACAGAATAGAATAGACTAGAGTCTAGACTAGAACAAAAAAAAGAACAAAATAGAATAACATAGAGTCGAACAGAACAGAACAGAACAGAATAGAATAGAATAGAATATAACAGAATAGGATAAAATGAAATCGAATAGACTAGAATAGAATACAATCCGCCGGCCTGCCGGCGTGTCTGATTGGAAGGTGTTGTTGTTGTTTCTGTTTTTGGTTTACAGGTCTGAAACCAAATTAATCATGAGATTGGCTACCTTCAAAGCATTCCTTCAAAAACTGGTTTGCCATAAAACCGGGCCTCCTTCTTTGAACATCTCCACGCACATTTGTTCGAATGCATTTTGGCGAAGCACTGTCGCAATTTTTCAATGGTAGAAGGCTGGATCATGGAATGGGAACGGGCCCGCATCTGACTTCCCGCACTTCATCTGCACAATGAGAAAAAACGGACAGGAAACACGCAAACGCTGTAGGTAAAAGTTTTTCGGTCACAGTCTTCTTGCACGGATGTAATTTTTCAAAACAAATCGCCTTCATCTTCCCCGGGTTTCGAAAAACATACAAATTTTCGATATACAGTAAGTTCTGAAATTCAATAGTGCATCGCGTGGGATTGAACAGTGGTTCCCCAACACCCCATCGTTTCACTGAACAATACGACATCCCAACTGCAAAGTTCCAGTTCCCCCAGCATCTCCGCTATCTTCACCTTTGAATTCAAAAGTGCATTTTTTTACAAAAATATGGAAAATTGGTTGGTTTTCCCGGAAAATTGTTGATTTGGGTAAAATTTCTTGTCTCGAACTCGAACGGCGCACTCCCTAAGAAGCAGTTCGTGCCGCGGCACCTGCACCCTTGCTTTTGCTCTTGCCTATGCCTTTACTTTGCGTTTGTGACATGGCCTTGGTTTTGTCCATGACCTGTTGCAACTGAATACTGCTTCATCCAAGGCTGCCCATCCATGCGCCCATTCTGATTTTTTTTGTGGCGACAAAAATTGCATGTTTTCTTCTTCTGCGCTAGCCATCTTCGCGTAATTTGTATCTCTTTCAACTTTGCGTTTCACAAATTCCCACTCACCAAATTGCCAACGTAGACCTAACAAAAAACATTTTTTCTTGCACGAGTCCGAATGGGAAGGTCTTGGGTTGCCCATACTTGTTGCTGGTCATGTTTGATATTGGCACTCCGCAAAGTTGCAATGGCTACATCTCGGGTATATATGAGGAACAATATTTTGCAAACACCACACCGTTGAACGACTTTGCTTTCATGTACGCCTCATTCGGACATGGCACATTTGATGTTTCCAGTTTGTCATGCAACCATTTCGTTGCACTTTGAGGGAAACACATCCCTGCAAACCCCCATCCACAACTATAGTTTTGGACATATCCCCTTCATTGGAACACGATTTGCCCTTGAGAAAATCGATTTGGGATATTGAAACTCCGAAATTTTGTCTGCAAAAAATTCAAAAGGTGAAGCATCTGTTGCCATCACCTGTTCGAAGCGCGCACGGCGTACATCTTGGTCACTCCCTGTATTGTCAAATTTTCCTATACCCACATCAAGTGTAGCACCCATATTTGTCAATTTACTATCCAGTGGCACAATTGCTGTTTGATTTGTTTTTTCGCACGATGGCCGCAATTGTATTCAGAGAAGGAATATTACTTTCAGAATCCGATTTTAGGGTTCCGCCCTATTCATTTTCTTCTGGTGTTTCTCCCGTCCATTTCGTGCACAGAGGTACATAATCCTTCTTTCCTGTACTGGTCGATCAGGTGTCATGCTACCCATCGCATTTAACAGCCAAATGTAATTCTTGGACCACTTCAGTCACCTCACTAGAATAGAACAAAATGAAAGAGAAGAGAGTAGAATAGAATAGAGTAGACTAGATACACGCCCCCCCATCTCATACATGGGCAGGTGGTCAAGGTCGGCGACGGAAATAGGCGTCAAGAATGTTTATACACTAAATATTGTTTGGGATTGAATGAAACATGGGGGGGGAACTTGCAAAAATTCAACATACTTCAACACACTTCAACCATCTTCAACCCAAGGTTCAACCTAAAAAAGGCATCCTTTCGGTACTGTACAACCCTTTAAAATTGTTGGAAAAGGCACCCTAACATTTAGTACATTTAGGATTCTCAAAACAACCTTCATGTTTAATAAAAGCGCGGCGTGAAATTGCTGCTGACCCCCCAGCTGCATACATTCATGATACTCCATCTGCATCCCCCCCATCTCACTTCTACCCTGTAAACCATTTTTGGGGACGTGTCTACACAATGCATGCATGACACTTTGCATGTAGTACATGACATGTTCGCTTAATTCATTCTATCCACTGCGCCACTCCGTGGCTCAAGACTTGCTTGCATACCGCAGCAAAAAGGTGTAGCTTGCCGCCGCGCTGACCACAAGTGTTCTAGTGTAGATCCAGGGCTCCCTC
>Ga0126342_10016172_pt1 | contig 13026 bp, 12 predicted proteins | sample Cyp1metagenome_FD_92528 | JGI IMG/M metagenome (GOLD analysis project Ga0126342, IMG submission 92528) | Coral microbial communities from Lord Howe Island, Old Settlement Bay, Australia - Cyphastrea 1 metagenome | ecosystem: Host-associated > Invertebrates > Cnidaria > Coral ... | reverse complement strand
TTTTTCTCCAATACTAAAAGTAAATTAGCCTAATTTAATTTTAGTATTGCCAAAAAACTCATGTTCTGACCTTGTCCAGAGGGCATGGTATAGTATCCAGAATAGGGTTCCAGGAATTTACTATTGGAATGCTGACCCCCCCTTTAAAAAAGGAAACAAATCAAAAATTAAGCGGGGGTGGTTTATTATTAGGCAGCCAACATTATATCGTTTCTTGGGGATATCATATGATATAACCGTAGAACTACAACTAAATAGTTCATGGGCTATTTTCACCGGGTTTACAAAGCTATAAACCAACATAAAACTTTCTGGGCCTGGGCCTGACGAACTGGCTTGGTATGGCTTGGTACCCGGTGAAATTTAAGCAACAAACAGAACGCCCAGAACGCTTGCGCTAGCGGATCGGTCCTGGCTGTGGATGCTTTTGGACGCCCTGGTTGTGGTGGAGCCCAGAATGTGCTGGCCCGATCCCAGCCAAGAATCCAACGTGGAAACAAACAGGACCTGGTCAAACCGGATTTATCGAACACATTTTTCGTGACCCTGACCCAGATTCCGTGGTTATTGACCCAGAAAAAAGGCCACGTTTTTCAAAACATCCGCGGCCAAAAATCCATCGGATTGTGCGCTCCTCCCAGATCGATCACCAACTGGTCGTTCCTCGGTGCGATGAGTTGGCGATGGGAGGTGTTTCCCCAGAAAACCTATGGATTCTACATCTTGAACTGAAGGATATTGCCATGTCACTAGCTAAGTGGTTAGGAACTGGGGGATATTACAATACATCTCAGTTATAAGTTAGAAGGGGTTCTCATCGACTCAAAGTAAGAGCGAAACATCGAAGTTGCCTTTTACATCCCTGTGATTATCTCAGTATTCTCAAAATCCTGGGCTTGAAAATCGATGGAGTGGCTCACGGGTCAAATTCCAGAAAATGTGTTTTGTTTCCAACAAACGTGGGGGTTCCTGAAATAAGCATCCTTGAACCGCTTCATGCTTTTCTTTTAGTTTCTTTTAGTCTGATGCTTCACCCCACTTGAATCAGTAGATCATTGCAGGGTTCCCCATGTTTCTGCTCTTAACATGGCTTTTCTGGGGTGTTCACCTCTAATAATCAGCGTTCACCACCTTTCAATCATCACGACCAGGCAGGTGGCAGGTGGTTCACCAAAGAAATCTCATCCAAGCATGGCTAATGTAAGTACACAAATTCTTGGAAAAGAAAGGCACATTGTGGTAATCCCCCAAAAAAGATAGAAAGGTAATTCAGCACTATTCGAGTTCGAGCAGGATTTTGCTTTTCTATCTTTTTCGGGGTTGCTATAACTTATCATTCACCATGTTTCAGCAGCAAGTCTCATGAAGACCCACACATCATCATCACCTCTGAACGTAAACTCGTCCCCGCCTCAAAGCGCGATGGCATGGCCGAGTGACAAAGGGAGGCCCCTATATTTTTTTGGATCCAAACCCATATGCTTTTTGGGGGTCAAAACATGGTACCCTCAGACGTTAACGTTGCACAAGTTCGCAAATCCTCTACCACTGGAGGTTTTAAGGGTGGAACTTCATGGAACTAATTTCAACATACCCTCTGGTTATTTAACATAGCCATGGGAAATGGCCCATTTATAGATTTCAACTAAATTCCATTGCCATGTTTGATTCCCGGAGGGTTTTTTTGGGGTGTCATCCATCCCATGATGACATTTTTGATGGAATTTCCTATATGATGGGTATACAAATCCCATTCGGAATGGATAGATGACATGCCTATGTGAAAATTGATGACATGCTCCGACCATGGCTATGACAATGGCAAAAAAGAAAACCGATAGCGGGATGGCGGGACAAGTGGCTAGATAAAAAAGGATTAGTTTAGATGAGGGTAGATAAAATGACTAGATTAGAAGCCCAAAAGATTTAGTAACTGGTTTTAGATAAAACTAAAGGAATTAGATAAAATGGATTAGACCACTGGCACAAAACTGTTTTAGATAAAGAAATTTTCTTCAAGGCCAATTTCCAGCTGTCTTTTGGATCCAAACGATAAATCCAACCAAGTCCAAGGAGTGGTACCTGAAAACTGGGTAATTATAGGAATTGTCATGTTTTTTCCCCATGTTTTACGGCAACTTTGGGGTCTAGCACATCTTTAAGAAACCTGGTGTATTGTTGGCCTAGAAAATTTGATGTCAGTGGGGATGTAGCCGCCAAACTCGAGATGTCTACTTTTTTGTTTACCAACCAGTGCAATCTGCCTAATGTTTGCCTGACTGAAGCACTCTGAACATGTTGGTGTTAACTGGATGGTTTCGACCTTACTCCCACTGATTGAACCACTGAGCAATGCCAAAAATGATCTGTCATCTCCTTTCCAATGGCTGGTGGATAGGGATTGCCCGTTCGTACATACATGGACCTAATAAACCAGTTTGGATCAGCCCATTGTTTGTATCATACCTGCAGACCTATGGTTCACCCAACAATATCCCAACAATATGGTCAAATCTTCAAAAAATGTTGGCTAAAATATAGATCGGATCCCAAAGTCTGTTGGTTCAAAGTTCTTAAATTCATGTTCTTGATTCAATGTGGACAATTCTCCATTTTTTAAGATTTGCCATGAAAATCACAATAGACAATAAAACTTATATATCTTATATATATAGTCTGAAAAAAATCCAACCTTTTGATTATCATACTGGTTTGCTCAAAACAAACGTGTGTGTTTCTGGTGGAGTCTCCGTATGACTTATGTCGCTGGTTAGAACATCACCTTTTTTGGTACCGTGATTCAGTGATTCATCTATAAACTGCAACAAACAAATGTACAAAAATGGACAATTGGAATTAAACATTCTGGTTGATTCATCTATAAATGTCCCTTTTTCTTGATTTTCGACAGTTATGTTCAATTCATTTCAATTCCCAGAGGGTATCTCAGGGTAAATCCCGTTTTTCGTTGCGCGAAAAATGGTGGGATAAACTCCTCCAGGCGGCTCTTGTAGACGAAGGTGGTATGCAGCTCCAGTGTGAAGTAGAAGTTGTGTGCTAGGCCGTCTAAAGCGATGGCCGTGTCCTGCCAAATCATTGAGCCAGGTAAACAAGGTGAAAAATAGAAAACTGGTTGGTGGTTTCAACCCCTCTGAAGAATATTACTCAGTTGGGGTCATTATTCCCAATATATGGAAAAAACAATGTTCCAAACCACCACCCAGAAAACATATATAACATGATCAACAGGTCAATAGGTAACATCAACAGTGTAAAGTTAGTGATATTAAATCAGCCTATGTAGCATCAATGTCAGGTATTGAGAAAATTACGCTTTATCAACAATTAAGGTAGTGTCCAATGGTTTGGTTCCAGTTTAATGGTAGAAATGGCAACATGTTTTAATCCTATAGTTATTTTTTTAATATTGATATTGATAAGTATCATGTGTTTTTATGTTACTAGGTCCATGACTAAACCACGGGTTCCTTTAAAGGGAATTTCATACTGGCGGGATAGCATTGCCAACAGCTGGAACTTTAAAATGTCAATTGTGTTATTAACATTAGGTTGATTTATTTTTCGAATGGATCTCCATTACATATACTATATGTATATGCAAATCATATTATATACCTATATTATAAATCATTATAACATATTATAACTAATAACCTCAAAAAAGGAACAGTCCAATCCTACCTCAAAAAAGGAACAGTCCAATCCTACCTCAAAAAAGAAACAGTCCAATCCTACTTAAACAGTGATCGATTGAAACTGTTCTATCTGATTATCCTCCCGCAATCAAACATGGTTTGCTGGACAATTCCACAATTTTGTTTGCAAGCCAGCCACTTCTGATGACACCGGAGGGTACTATCATGTGGTTGGGAAATCAATTCGCAGCTCCAACTTGCTCCCCTTTTCTTTGTTGGGAGTATGAATACGGCCAAACACCTCCTGTTGCCTGCGCCTCCCGCCGCAATGTCTCGGGAAGCCAAAACAAAACACAACGTGGTATTTATGGGACTTCTGAGCAACTTCGGATTCGCTACTTGTACGTTATATCTTACAGCACACAGCACAGCGGCCTGTGCGCGCCTCTTGTACATCATCATCATCATCATCATCATCATCATCATCATCACAAGGATCATCATCATAAATCGCTAGACCCTAAAACCCTAAAACCCTAAAACCCTAGACCCTTACTCAAGAAAACTTTAAATCATCTTAAACCCCTAAACATCCCAAAACCCCAAATCCTAAAAACCCTGAACCCTAAACCCCAAGATGTGATCGCTCTCTCCTAGCCACTGGATAGGCCATGACCCGATATGAATGTTGACATCCCCATTATATGAGATGATATATTATATCTCTATAAAATCAATAAAGCCATATAAAACCCATAGTTTTCACCATGACTTCATCCTTGAATATACCAACCTTTCGAAGGAATCCTTCCAATTTCTCTGGGGCAACTCCAAAGCCACTCCTGCCAGCCCTTGTCATCCACAGGGAAGAAGGTGGCGTTGTCGTGGACATAGGTGCCCTCTTCCTGGGGACCCTATTCCCCCATACTCTGGATGGGCCAGCGAAATCCTGCACCAGTTGATAGGTGGTAAACATTCCATTATTTTGTTTGGGTTTCAACCATCCAAGGTGGTGCACAATTTCGCAACCATCCACAGTATGACTCCCAACATAGCAAACATGTTGGATACCCGCCAAACTACTCATCAAGCAAGTAGCCACCAAACGGTTTTGGGGCTCACAGATCTTCACAAAGGAGATCAGCCAAGGTTCCGTCTTCTGGAGATCCATCTTAAAATCCACCTGGCGTAGTTTTCCCCGTATATGTTTTTGGCCTTCCACTCTGGCCCGCCTTGACCTCACCGGACTATTGAAATGATCCGGTTTCCGCAGTGATAGCAGTCGATCATTTGAAAAAAAAACATGGATGGAACAGGACTAGATGTGATTTCTTAGAGGGCAATTTTAATATGCTTAATGTCTCTGGACTAAGTATGCAAAGACCACCGGTCACGGCAACGAACCTGACTGCCCATTGAACTTGGATAAGACTATTACTCGATCAACAACTTGTTGACTTCGATCCAGGAGAATACATTCCCGAAGAGTATTTTATAGTATTTTGATGTATTTTGAATTGTGACATGATGTGGCGTGTGTTTTCCCCACAGTGGTTCCAGGTTATTAGAAACAATTTTAGGGAATCCGACATCAGGTCACCCCGGGTAAAGATGTCTCCTGTGCTGCTGGTGTTCCAAGGCGCTCGTCGATTGACGCCAGGCACATCGTTGAACCATTGATCGAAGTTGGACTTATTGGACCTGACAAACTGGAGTTACAAAAATATTCTGGTTGGTGGTTAATATACTGTTGATATATGGTTAATATATGGTTATTATATGGTTATTGTATGGTTAATGATGGTTAATAATAATCTGGTTGGTGGTGTATCTACCCCTCTGAAAAAAAAAAACAAATATCAGTTGGGGTTACTATTCCCAATATATTGAGTAACACTATTTCTGGCACAAATTGATGATGATGTCCTGGGGAAAAATAAAAGGTGATTTGATGGTGATTCACCCTCTGGTAATGACTAACATAGCTATTGAACATGGCCCATAGAAATAGTTGATTTAACTATTAAACATTGTGTTTTTTCATAGATGTTTGTATGTTTACCAGAGGGTAACACTATTTTTTGGGCTGGACTATGGTGGATTGGTGCCATTATGGTGATCCACTGTTTTCTACGACCGTGGCGGAACCATTCTTGGTGATCACAAAGGAATATTGATATTGATCTGGGGTTGACATGATATGGTTCACTTCCGCATTGCAGCATATATTATGTTGAACAGCTTCAACTCTCATGTTTTTTCTGGTTGAGATGACAGAGAACGATTCCTTGGATGTCTCTCTGTGGTTCGTGGATATTCCATGTTCCATTTTCAAACTTTGTATTAGCTAGCAAGCTGGCAACATGAATTGAAACAAACAACCCTACGAATCCAGAATCCAACAACTGTTGAACTCTTGGTTTCCAAACAATTAGGTTTAGACAAGTTTATTGTATTGATTTCACATATTGATGTCTATGTCCATACATGAACAACACATACTATTGTTTTGTAAACACATATGTATATATATATATATATTTACCGTATATTGCTATGCAGTTGTGTAAATGAAGATCACATATACATGTATCATGTATATTTATAAGTTAAATAATTTGTGTATAATGAATGCCACAACCAGAATAACACTCCCCATCCAGCTCATTCTCTACCGATGCCCAGGAACAGCTGTGGACCGCCCTTGTAGACCTCAGGAAAAGATAGAAAGATCGATAGATATGGATGTATAAATCACATATACATGTTAAACAAATGATATATTATATATTACATGTGTGATCATATATGCATCAAAATATGGTATACATATGATATGGAAAAACAAAACAAATGGTGAATGTGTATATATATATATGTGTGTACATATATCTGTACATGAAAAACATGTAAGTGATCCTGAACTTGGACATTTGATACAATTCATGCTCCTGTGGATATTTTGGGAAGCATTGCCTCAACTTCGTCCACTGGGATCGCCATTCCAGATAGAGTGGAGGACTAGAATTGAAACAATCTGCGCGATGCTTTCCCTATAAAGAAACATATATATATATATACACCAGTATATATATATACATCAATGTATATATATCAGTATATATATATATATATCAGTATATATATATATATATCAGTATATATATATATATATCAGTATATATGTATATCAGTATATATCAGTATATATATATATATATACATAGCAGTGTATATATATATATATATCAGTATATATATACACATATCTGTATATAAATATATATAAATATATATTTTTTTACACTATATATATATATATATATATATATATATATAGATTGCTGTAAACCCGAAAATAAACCATCTCTAGGTATCCCCTAAATAATCAGTTTACACATGATTGGCCTCACCACCACCAACCATCTGGACGTCCTCGCAGTGAGGTGCTTACAATCAAATCTACGTACTGCGGGGCTTCCGTACGTTGTTGGGCAAGTGATTCTTCAATAGTTGCCATACAACATGTGGGGATACACACCTATTTGTTAACATTTTTTTTAAACATGTGCAGTAGTGTATGTAAGCCTTAAGTTCATATCACTTTTTGCTTTGTTCTACAAATTGAATCTCTTGTTTAACCATCACCCAACAAACATAGACCCGATTAGAAACACCCATGCCAGGGTCTGTCTGAGTTGGCGGACAAAGGATAACTTAGCAATACTGAGACACTGAGTTATAGAAAGGCTATAACATCCACAAGGTTGTTGGGATGTTAACATCCACACATAACTACAATAAAAATGGTGATGACTTGGGGATGGTGGTATTAGTGTCCCAACTAACTAAGCTGGTGAAGTCAGTGGTGATGAGTGTGAGTAGATACATGGATTATGATGATGGATCATACAAACTACTGGAATATACATAGATTATAATTATGGTGTATACATATATATATATGTATATATATATGGTGTGTACATATATATATATATATATATATATATATATGTATACATTACATATATATAATGGTGCATACATAAACACACATATTTATATATATATATATACACATATTGGTGTATTAATATATAACGATGGTTTATAAACCAGCAAACATCTACCTGGCCCGGGCCGCTGCCGCTCAGGCGCTGGTTTCTTGTCGGCTCCCAGAGTTGACTCGACCAAGCCTTCCGTGTGTCCATCCATGGACCTCGCGGAGCTGCAGCCGGCCGCGGATCGGAGGAAGGTCCATAGCTAACTGTGGTTTTTGGATGTTTATGAATCTCATATTTCATATATGTAAATATATATATGTATATACATATATAAATTAGTTATATGATGTTATATGTAGTTCTACACATAATACATATATAATATTACGGCACGACCCTGAGGTTTGCCCGGACTCGCAACGAGCGTCCGGGCAAGCGAAGATGACGATGACGATGGCGACGATGATGATTTTTATTATTATCATGATTTTGATATCTTCTTGAAACCCTAATGACTGTTCCATGGGACCGGGGGATTTTGATATCTTCTTGAAACCCTGGAAGAAACCCTAATGATTGTATGCTTAATTGTTCCATGGGGCCGGGCGATTTTGATATCTTCTTGAAACCCAATAAGAAACCCTAATGGCTGTATGTTCAAGTGGTCCTTGGGGCCGGGGGATTTTGATATCTTCTTGAAACCCTTTAAAAACTTTAATGACTGTATGATAAATTGTTCCATGGGGCCGGGGGATTTTGATATCTTCTTGAAACCCTAAAAGAAACCCTAATGACTGTATGGTTAATTCCATATGATATGTAGAAGCGACATGGTCTAGTTATATGATATGTAGAAGCAACATGTTCTGGCTAACACCCTAGCAACAGAATTGAGCATAAAATCCTTCCTGTTGTTTGACGTCGTACAGAATTGCCTGGTATTTGCGTTATTCTGGGCTTGGGCAAACCTCGGGGTCTGTGTGTAATATTTTGCATCCAACTATTCAGACATTTGCTATATTTACTGGCTTATGGCAGTATATACGTGTGTAATATTGAAATAGCTGGATGTGGTAGATATATCGAACTAGTTGATGGGGTAGATCTATCTATCTACCTATCTATCTGTCTATGTATGTATCTAATCTAATCTATTCTAATCTAATCTAATCTAATTATCTTTCTACTGGTATCTATCTAAATTTAATTATCTATCTAATTATCTGTCTATCTCTCTATCTATCTATCTATCTATCTATCTATCTGTCTGTCTATCTCTCTATCTATCTATCTATCTATCTATCTATGCATGCATGCATGCATGCATGCATCTATGTATGTATGTATGTATGTATGTATCTAAATATCTATATATGTATATATCTATATATCTATATATCTATATATTCATCTATCTAGCTATGTATCTATCTATCCATCTATCTATATATCTATCCATCTATCTATCCATTCATCCATCTACCTATCTAGCCATCCATCTATCAATCTATCTATTTATCTATTTATCTATCCATCCATCCATCCATCTATATACAATTATATACATATATCATATAGCGTCATATACCAGAATAGCTGGTATGCAAACCCGTGTAAATAATGCAGTTCATCACCAGCCTGGATTTTCCCTACAAGGTGAGAGGGCGGTTTGTGATGATTTACGGATGTTTACGGTAGATCCCCAGTTGAATAGAGCATGAATGATATTGAATGGTATCACAGAATCTAGCTTTTCTATGGTTTACAGTGGATCTATAGTTGAATATGTTTGAATATAATTGAATGATGTTGAACCGGGCTACAAACTAACTTTGCCAACTATGGGGCACCACCTTGTAGGACAATAATTGCATGAAGGGGCGGTGTTTGTGGGATAAAGCAGATAAATCTGGGCAAATTATATTTATTCACTAACCTGAAATAAGGCCTCCCATCTTCCTTAGCGGGCCCAACCCCACCTGAAATAAGGCCATTTTGGGATGATTCCCCACAATCTAACAATGATTCCAGGGTTCCGTCGCAGCGGGTTCGCTATAATTTGCCCAGATCAATAGACATAGCCACAGACCCAGTTCAACTCATCTCAGTTCACCCATTTGTAGATGGGATAACCATGGATAAGCCACTGAATGGAGACTTGCTAACCAGGGTTGGAAAAACCAGTTACCAAGTGGGATGATCCTCCAAGAAAGAACATCTGGCCATTTGGATATTCGAAGAAGGGGCCAATTATTCAAAGAAGTGGAAAACAACCAACCAGTTCCCATCAAACGATTGCCTTTTCTTGCGGGAAAAAAACGCACTTATTCAGGGCTTGGCAGAGCCTTGCCCCACTCAAGTTGGATGAACTTAAGAATCCCTGTTGCGTTTGTCAATGCTGGCCATAGCCCTGACTAAATTTAGATACAGCGGCCCAATGTTTTCCAAGTCGCAGAATATTAACATATCGTGGCAAACCACAACATATATTGCTCTCCCTTTCGGGTCACGCAGGTCAGACCAACAACCTGGTTTCAACATGTTTCAAAATCGCATGGAGGTTTTCGGAAATGGGGGATCCACCATGGCTTTCAATACTAAGTCTTTCTAAGTCATAATTTCATAGTCATCCATAACTTGGATGATTTACTCCCGTGACTTTCTGATTGGTGGTTTCAACCCTCTGAAAAATATGAGTTCGTCAAATGGGATGATTCTTCCCAATATATGGAAAAATAAAACATGTTCCAAACCACCAATCAGATCACCATGATATTCCCATAGTTGTTGGTTTATAGCCTATTAACCACCATTTGGAAGAATCATCACATTATTGGGAAACCTCACCATTTTGGCCTTCCCATCTTCGCGAGCGCCGAGAGACTCAAAATCCGGATGATCCGCCTTAAAGTCTCGCAGCACTGCGTCAAAAAAGATGGTGTCCTCAGCCGGCGCGTCGTGGCGACGAAAGGCTTCCTGTGTGTTTGGAGAAACAAATGCCAAAAAAGGTTCCCAAAAACTATTTGAATCCATCCATCTGAGGGGTTTGCAATGATTGCCAGAAAAAATCCTGCAAAATGGGCCAGCGAAATCCGAATCATCAGTTGATAGATGGTTTATCCCATGGTCGTGCAGGATTTCGCTGGCCCATCCACAGTATCTTTCCGAATCCATCCATCTGGGGTTGCAATGGCTATAATTACACATCATACCTCAGCGATGATCGGGATCAGAACTGCACATGTGAAGCCCGGACGAAAAAAAGAACGTGGGGAACCGCTGTATGTGTTATTCTAATGGTCAGGTCATTTGCAACTGTGCAGACCACAGAATTTCACTAACATTCCAGGATATCGAAGCAGTCTATGCATCAAAATCAGTGTTTCAAACCCATCCTGTTTAAACCAGAATATTCCACCAAATGCCCAATCAGTCCCAGCATCCGGAAGCTCCAAGTTGGAGTTGTTTCGCCGCAAGCCTACCTGTTTCAGGCCGATTTGCACTAAATCTGCCCATGTTCTGCGGCAGTATAGGATTCATCACTATGTGATGTGAAAATTTACCCCACATCACTATGTGAAGCTTAAACATGTTTTGAATTCTAAAAATGTTCAGATACTAGTGGGATAGAATGGGATACATTTTTTGAATTCAAAAGTAGTTCTAAGATTCTAAGTTCCATGGCCCCACAGGAACGAAGCTGCAAGTCGCCTTTTTGCCGGTGTTCGCGCCGCGATTCAAGGACGCTTTCCCATGCTGGAGCAGCACGTGCTCCTGTCAAGGGGTTTGAGTGAACCGTGACGGTTTAAGTGGCTTAACAAATTTGGTGACAGACAGTGGCTGAGTAACAGCGGTGACATTGTAAATTATCATTGTCATAGTAGTATTTTGTCTCTTCTGGTTTTAATTTGAGTAGAATCAAATGACGATATATATAAATAATACAACATGAACAAAACAATCTCGTGAATCCCATATCAAGGACTCTACAGAAACGGCATTGAAGGCCATTTAATGATAGTCTTGTCGATGATGATGATTATTATTTTTATTATGTTTATTATTTTTTTTTATGTTTTTTATTATTATTATTATGATGATGATCAACATGCAACTTTGGTCTCAACATTGAGTGGTTAAATCCATGCTTGCTGAACTCAAGAACTCATCATCCAAGCACTAAGCACCCGCAACAACATCCCTTGGTGGTTCATCCGACTCTATAAGTAGGTTCCAATCCCATTTATGAGCTCCTGATACACCATGCACAAGGATATATATTATATATAACCTACTTAGCACAACTAAACCCTAGTGGACCTAGTTATAAATGGCCTGACCCTAAAAACACCAATCATCTTCTGAACCAACAAACACCTACGCTTCAGCGCCTGAGGCTTGCAAGCCTTCGAATCCTTCGAATTCGCCTCGCAGCTCCTGGGGCACTGGGATTTTTGTCATGCTCTTTGGATAACAAAGATATATGGCATACATATGGTATATGATATATCAAATATGTTTGTTCAGATCACAACATATCACAGCATATCGTTTTGATTTTTTTGTGAAAAATCCCATGATTGTTTTGCGTTTTGCCCATGTTCTGGCTACAATTAAGCATCATTAGGAAAGAGCAACGGGGACAAATCCACTACCCTGGCTTCAATCTCATGACATATATGATACTATAATTATGTAATGTATATATATATATTATTTTTGAAAGTGTTACAGTATGTGGGGATATCCCCAAAATGCTTTCAAACAGGATAGATAAGTCCATGAGAGTGTTTGCATTTGTTGAAGGAATACTCCAGGCCACACATGCATGCAAAATACTGCGAATGCAACAAAACGAAAGCAGGCTGGTCATGTCTGCTCTTGAGAAGCCAATGTTGTTTGACAACCATCTAGCCCCTAGTGATTTAACATATTTATAGATGATTTATATTTATATAATGTACATTGATTTACCTATATTTTCCGATTGGAAATTTGCATTTTCCATAGCTATATTAAATTACCATGTCGGCCTTTCGAATGCCAAGTCGCCAAGTCTGACTCTCGTCTCTGTATCTTGGCATGATCTATGGCATGATTTATGGAATATGTATATAATTATATATTTATAATATATGGTATAATTCTTGATGGAATATATTTATATTTATGGAATATATATATATATGATCCCCCTTGCAATTCGGGCTCCGACCCTGACCCCTGAATCTTTAAGGGAGCGCTGGTAGCCTCTTAAAGAATGCGAAACAGGGCAAATTTCAGCCTTAAAGAATCTAACCCCAATGAACCAAGATTGCAACACAGTAGCCAGGTATGTCCCTTTAAAGGATTGGAGACCCAAG
>Ga0126342_10016171_pt1 | contig 13026 bp, 13 predicted proteins | sample Cyp1metagenome_FD_92528 | JGI IMG/M metagenome (GOLD analysis project Ga0126342, IMG submission 92528) | Coral microbial communities from Lord Howe Island, Old Settlement Bay, Australia - Cyphastrea 1 metagenome | ecosystem: Host-associated > Invertebrates > Cnidaria > Coral ... | reverse complement strand
TGTAATGTATGTAATGTATGTATGTATGTATGTAATGTATGTATGTAATGTATGTATGTAATGTATGTATGTAATGTATGTATGTAATGTATGTATGTGTGTACGTATGTATGTACGTATGTATGTACGTACGTATTTATGTATGTATGTATGTATGTATGTATGTATGTATATTTTATATATAGTGAATAGTTCAGTATCAACTCAACCATAGCATTTTTGGGGCACCCAATTCGGACCCGTTGTATCATCGCAGCCTCCCTGTCCGTTCCAGGTACAATGATGATAAGAGTCTAGCAGCAGATCTGTGCCTTGTCTTGGGAACTGATTGTGAAATACTGATGCCAAGACTGAACAGTTCGTCCTACTTCATGTGAACACCAGGCTGATTGAGCAGATTGTCGGAGACAGGCCAGCTGTCATCAGCATTCCATATGAAGCAGAGCTTCACTTCTTGTGATTCTTGTGCGCAGCAAGCAGAACCACAAAGCTTAGTCGTCCACCGTGCCAGATGCAATGGGTTCTGACGTGATCGTCATTGAGTTTGCTTCAATTGAAGTACACCTACTGATTTGTTGGCAATTCAGTTTGCTTCTTGGGGCAACTGAGTTGTTCTAAGCACATGCACGGCATTGCTGCAGGATACCGTTCACCTTTGGCAAGCGAGGTTCAGACACGATTCCTTCAGGCGGTGCGGTGAGAAATGTTCAGCTTCAAAGGTTGAAATGCTGGGAGCAGGTAGCTTGGACTAGACTCGTGATATCAGTGATATTTGATCCGAATTAATCGCTTGGTTTTAAGTTTCAAGTCACCACAAGCGAATGCTGAATGATAGTAGATCATTCGCTCATATTCGCTCGATCGCCAGGACTGCAAGCTTTGGGCCAATTCTTGTCTGAGGACAGGGATCAAAACTGCGCAGAGGTTCCTACAGGCTGAGTACAGGTAATGTATCTGAGTTCTTGGAATGTGCGGTGCGCAGGACCCACGCCACTATGGTGTTCGATTGTCAGCTCTCTATACCGGCGGAAACTACATCCAGGACTGTTTACCGGCTAATTAGACTGGAGCAGGAGTTCTGAATTGGTACATGTATATAGTTAAAGTGCTTCTGAGTAGCTGATACAATGCCTAGAACATTACAACCAGAACCAAAGCCTCTACAACACCTGTGAGACCTCACTTAATTGATGAATGAAACAGTGAAACTGTGTGAAACTGGAAAGGTGTGTTTCGATGCCACGATCTGCCAGGAGCGTGGTGAACGCAACAAAACAGCCAAAGCCAACACAGACGTTGAAATGGACAGCGAGGACAGAAGAATTTTAACCGAAGACCACTCGATTCAGCTTCCAGCCTGGCAGCCTAGACTTAGACCACAGATTCAGCGTGTATCCCTCCAGGACTCATCTTCTTCAGACTTTGAATCAGCTAAAAGCTCGTCCAGCGATCAATCTGTCAGGAACCTCAGAACCGACTCATCTTTTGGATTCTTCTGGCATTTTTTTTAAATCTATATACTTTTTTAATGACCTTGCAGACATAAGATACCGAAAATACCGAAGCCCCCAGGTGCATCGAAACAAATTTCATCCATGTCCGCCATGATCCATCAAGGCACAGCGGACTTGCAACGCTCAGGTGAACAGTGTGAGCAGTGAAGAGATCGCCAACTTTGATGCGCAGAAATGGCATCGAGAAGTTGATGCTCTGCTAGCAGAGATTCAGAGCAAGGACTGCCTGATCTATTTTATTGTGGAATATTGTGGAATCGAACCGAGCATCTTTGAGCTATTTGAAGAACCAAAAGAGCAACTCAGTCTTTTGGTTGCGGACTTTGTGTGACATTTCAAAAACATAAAATGTATACGTAGACGAGTTGGGAGCACTAGTATGAAAGAATCGTCAGCAGGGTTTTCTTTTTGACGCACACTCGCAGAAAGAATGGGAGACGATGGCGGCACTTCGAGAAATGCCCCTTACACCAAATCAAGATCAAGCCCAGTAAACTATCATCAACAATCTGGAAGGAAACTTAAGAGTTTGCTGGCACTTTGAAACCCTACGGCTTCTTGCTATACGTGCAGGGGAGTTCAATTGCCGCGGATTCGCCCAGGTACATCTTCAAGGATTCCGAGCGGGCAGCAGACATTGTGCATGTGGAGGCACCGCCACGGCGGCCACGCAGGTCTTGGCAATTTGCAGTTGATGGGTCAAAATTTAAGGCCGTAGGCACCACATGGCACTGGGCATTTTTTTTGGCTTGGTTTTGGAGGAGCCAATTTGGACCCATATCTAGTTCTTGTTTGGCCGATGTTTCTGGTAGGACGCCATATGCACTGCCTGCTAGGCTTTAGCTGAATTGAACGATGGAGAACTTCGAGGATTTGACAAGACCCGCGAGGAATTGGATACGCAGGTGTGACATGCGAGTGCCACACACGATTCTGATTGATTCTGCATTAAACCTGCTTGGGAACTTGCTCTTTGATTCAGCTGCTCCGTACTTTGCTAGTTCGAAAGAAGCGCACGAAAGGTGACACTGATGGCACCACCTTTCAAGAGCATTTGTAGCTCGATTTTGTGTAGGTTGAGACATGTTGAGACATGTTAAGACCCTTTTTGACTGACCTTCTGTCCCATGGAAAGTAATACAACATCTTGGGGTCAGGTAATGAATTGATCAATTTCGAAACCCATCAAACCATCCACCTAGCCAGTACCGCACGCATAAGGGATGTTACAAAATATATGGGAGCCCCAAAATCCACCATCTCATTTTTGATTCCTCAAGTGTTCAGTTGTGATCCAGGTCATGTTCCCGACCAAAACAGGTAATCCTTCCAAATTTCGGGACATACCAGAATCACTCTGAACTCTGACAAAGAACTGGCTTGAAGATCTTGAGGTAACAGTTCCAGGAACCCCCTGTTGGGGGTAACTGATACTAATTTATGACATATGTATATATATATGTACAGTATATTTTTCGCGTAAATCAATCCAACCTGAAGTATCCTGAAATCATGAGCTCAGAAGCGCATTTGCTTGACTGCTGCCAGTTTTACTTTCTGGATCCGCGGGCCCCAATGAAACCAATGGAACACCGGCCGAAACCAAACAGCAATCTTTGCAAAAGAGTCACCACCGTTCAAATCTTGGGGGATCCACAGCCACCAGCCAAGTTCAGCCACACAATTCACATAGTTCACCCTCTTCTCCCTTCATATCATCTTTTTCCCTAGTCGCCATGGCTCCCAAAGAGTCCTTCTCAGCCAAACAGCTGCGCTTGAAGCAGCAGCAAGAGGCTGAGGAAGATGAAGCCACTGCCGAACGGATCGAACGCGAAATGGCCGAGGAGATCAATGCGCAAGCAGAGCAGAACGCCTTCCGGAGCCTGGGGATGGATGGCCAGGATGGTAGTTTTCCATTTTGTTTGTCGATCATTTTCCGTCCATGGGATGATCATGATGATCCAACAACTTGACCACTTTTGAAGTTGTTTGAAACTAGTTTTTCTTGACTAATAATGACTAATAGAATCTAGTAGATATAGAATGATATAGACTGATGTAGATGGGTGAACAGCATATCTTTAGGGGGAGCCACCAAGGATACCTGCCTGGGTCAACATTGCTGGAGCTTTGCTGGGCGTGTTGCAGCTGAGCTATCGAATCGAACAAGAACGGGAGCGGCGCGCAGATGATTATTTTGCGAACCCCAGACCTGAGATCTATTCCGTCGTTGCGTCCATGTCCTTCGAAGTCGGAGTGGCGTTTCTGATTGCTATCAATTGTGTTCTCCTGGGCTGGCAAGCGTCCTTGCCGGAGAACGAGAATGCACTTCTGTTTGACATTTGCGAACACATTTTTGTCACAATTTTCTTGATAGAGTGGTGCATGCGAGTCATTGCCTTTGGCTGGGTGTGGATCTTTGAATTTTCCAATGCGGCGGACACCGTGATGGCATCCAGACTGCACAGCACAGCTTTGTTTTATTAATGAATTATATGGGCTTGGCTCCAAATTCTTTTTCCGAAGAGGAGGGTAAATATGCGCATTGACTGACCCATTTTCATATGTAGATCGACACCCCGCCCCTTTCAATCCAAGCGCATCGTAGATTGTGGGGAAAGAGAGGCTGCAGTACCTACAGTGGCTTTCCCCTTTCAACGGAGACAACTTATTTTGGTGTAGCATCTTGTTTCCGCGGTGTGAGCTTGATTCTTTTCCTCTCGACCGGTCCTTTGACCAATGGGAGACTTGCAATCGAGGTCTTTATCTTTGGCGTGTTTCCAAAATGGGTCCTGGACCCTTTAGGCATCAATGCAACATTCATCCGCGTTTTTACTGTAATGAGAGCCCTGCGACTGGCCAGATTAGCACGTGCTGTGCGGCTAAAGCCGGCGTTCAAGGAGCAAGGGTTGGCTTTATATAATTAGTTTACCATTAGTTTCTGCATGTTTCTGCATTGACAACCGTATATTCGAACCCCCATTGAAGAAGCATGGGTGTAGCAGATGTTCCCCGAAAACTAAGTTAGACAGTTTCATCCGCAGTTCCGTTCCTGGTGCCTTTTGCCAAGATGTGAAGAAGAGGTTTTGTGATGTCAGAAGACATGTTTGGGCTATCGGCTATCAACACCGTTGTTGCTGCTGCTGCTGCTGCTTCTGCTTCTGCCGCTGTTGCTGATAGTGATGATGCTGGTGTTGGTGTTGGTGTTGGTGGTGTTGTTGTTGTTGTTGTTGTTGTTGTTGTTGGTGTTGTTGGTGTTGTTGGTGTTGTTGTTGTTGCGGTTGCCGTTGCCGTTGCCGTTGTTGTTGTTGTTGTTGCTGTTGCTGTTGCTGTTGTTGTTGTTGCTGCTGTTGTTGTTGTTGTTCTTGATGTTGTTGATGATCATTATTATCATGATTATCATGACAGTGATCATGATGGTGATCATGACCATACAGAATGAACTTCCTGCCCCAGTAGTCATTGTCCACCGATCGCGAGGAGCTGTGGATTCTAATCCATGGATTGACGACCTCATTCCGACCGTTGATGTGGACAATTTTAATTGCAACCATCGTGTTGTACTTGGGAGGTTTAGCAGCAACTGAGATCATAGGCAAGAGCGAATTGTTTCTTGATGAACCCAACATCCAGTACTTATTTGGAGACCTGCTGAAATCGATGTACACCATGATTCAGCTATTGACTCTGGACACTTGGGTTGATACGATCGCGCGCTATGCCATTGATCCAACATTTTCAGCAAATGGGAAAGCCTACTTTCCCTACTGTATTTTCTTCGTGCTTTTCATTGGCATTGGTGTTTTCGTCTTCTGGAATCTCATTACCGCGATCATCGTTGAGACTGCTTTTGCTATTTCCTCTGATGACTCCAATTCACAAGCGAGAGAATTGGAGATGGCCAAAAAGGCTGAGATTGAGAGTCTCACACAGAGCCTTGGTTGATGCATTTTAATGCATTTAAGTTGCTGGTCTACATCAGAGTCATAACACGCGCAAGGCAACGAGCTACGTCTCTTCAGTATACTGGATTCGTGAGCCGTGCCAAGAATTTGCCATATTTAGATATTGTAGATTATATAACTATAATTATAGTCATAATATATATGTATAATATATATATATATAATATAATATATATATATATAATATAATATAATATAATATAATATAACATAACATAATATAATATAATATAATATAATATAATAAATATATATAATAATATATATATATAAACATTATACAATATATTATTAGATATACAACTGAACAGATACTGGCAAGATGTCAAGAGTCCGAGGATTTTCCTGGAGATCGACAAGGATCACTCGGGGGAGCTCAGCTTCAGCGAGTTTGAGAATGCTCTGAACATTCCCAAAGTCAGGTGCTTTGTCTGCAGGATTTCACCTGGCTTCATCTGGGTTGATATCTTGTGATGCCCAAGATTGATCTTGATCTAATTTGATATAAGACGAAGACATGATGAATCGACAAGGTCAGAATTGTATAGAAAGGAATTTGCTTGGTACCACCTGGCTACCTTTCAGTACTACCTTCCAATGTAGTTGAGAAGCCTATAGACGCACCTACCAAGCAGCTGTGACGTGTCTGAGATGAATTCCATACCCTAAGATCTCCAAGCATCAGACTCAAAATATTCAAAGCAGTCCAACATTTTTTTTGTCCACCTGGATTTCATGCTTTGGGTAATTTTCCCATATTATTTTGTCTGGCCTTTTCCATCCCTATTGGCCCGAAAATGCCCGAAAGGACTTGAGACATCGAGAAAAGCCGAGACCCGAAACGAAGGCTTTCAAAGCCCCCCTTGATAAACTTCCGAATGCCCTGACGGATTCCACTACTGCAATACCCATCAATACCCGCAAATCATTTCAGATGGATCTTGTTGTTTTGACATGAGCTTCTGCAAATATTGCAGATACTCGGTGGTTCTGGTCAGAATTTTGCACGACTCTGTGACACTTCAAATATCTTGAAGGCAACTATTTTTTGTCCCGTTTCCAACTCTCTCCAACTGATTTAGCGTTCATCTGTGACCCTTGGGAACCTTGGGAACCTGTGAGGCAAATGCTTGACGTTTTGGGTATTCAAGCCAATGAGTTGGAGGAGGTTTGGTATGTCTTGGACGATGGCGACAATTGCCTCACGATCAAGGACAGCTATGTAATGTAGACAGCCCTGTAAACAAAATGTCGCACCTGGCAAATCATAGATTTCTGCTGCAAATACTGCTAATACAGATGGCTAATTTTTTTCTAGTGTCTCAAGCTTGTTTTCCAGTGTGGATAGTAGGCCTGAACCAAGAATTGTTTTCCCAGTATATAGTCATTCTCCCAATTTTTTGCCTCAGCTGAGTTTTTTTTGTTCAGAGATTGCTGACGGGAGAGTTAAGTCACATGTGCCGCATGACTTGCAGAATCCAAATTGTTCACCCAGGAGTTCACTACTGGCATACGACGAATGCGTGGCCAAGCAAAGGCGAAGGAGTGGCAGTCGAAGTCTAAATGTACAACATATGGGTTTGTCATGAAGGATAGGGTCCCCAGTAGTTTTACACTTTATCATCATGTTCAAAATCAATTGCTTTCAGATATATAAACACATATATTAAGTTTGGGGTCCTCCTGCAATGCTGCCCGCGACACACTGGAGCACTTGGGTTTGTAGTTCCATACTACTCAATAACTCACAGCACCTGAAGTATCGAAACGAGAATGCATGTTGCACTATCTGATGTGATATAGTCACAACACAACTCATACGGGCATATGTATATATACACAGTACATACATACATTACATTACATTACGTTACATCACATTACATTACGTTACATCACATTACATTACATTACGTTACATCACATTACATTACAGTACATTACAGTACAGTAAATTACATTAGATTACAGCAATACAATACATTACATTACATTATATTATCATTACACACATACACATACATCTTGCATCGTTGTTCTAGAACTCTAGAACTATGATGAACTTAACTTACTCATGCCCCATTCATGAAATTGTGCAGTTTGTGCTTGAACGTGTCAGCCTGAGCACAGCAATCCTCCTTTTTTGAAAGCCCACAACAAATCAAAACACTGGATCCTTATGGACAGCCTTTGCTAGAACAAGCAAAACATGCAATTGATCTAAAGATACGAAGCATTTTGAACCATTTTGCACCATTTGGATATGATACACCCATTCCATCTTAGTCCAGTCCGGGTCGACATTTCGTAGCCGGTCAAGGACCTGGCAGATACGGTCAAGAGATTGCGCCTGGCAACGAAGAGTGCCAAGGAGCTGCTTGCGAATGCAGATCAGTTCCATAGGCTGGCGAGATTAGTCATGGCATGTCATGGCAATGTCCAGATATAGATGGGATATAGTTTATTTTGATATAGTGGATATGAATGATATGATATATGAGATGTGATGGGATATAGTGGGGATATACTGATTGACAATGGGGATTTCCGTCAACCATTTTTTCAGGGACATCTTTCATGGGATATAATTGGGGATATGAGCAGCACCATGGGGATCTGCAGATTTTTGTAGGACGCTTCGCAGTACGGACGTATGTCTCAAGAATTGGGTATCCCCCACATCCGGTCGTTGATGCTGTTCTCCATCAACTGCCCAAATATTCGGGGTAAATCCTATGTTTTGGGATACCCTCTGGTAATTTAACATAGCTATTGAAAATGGCCATTTATAGTGAGTTTTCGCATTAAAAATGGTGATTTTCCATAGCTATGTTAGTTTACCAGAGGGTAATCCATGGTAATCCCATATTCGACACAGGAAGTTCTAGGCAAACACTGCATTTCAAGCCTGCTCTTTTTGTGAAGCATCAGGAGTTTGCCTGAGCAAGCATCAGTCACAGGAGAGACGTTGTAAACAATGACTGCTCATTCAAAGCCTCTAGATATGAAGCTGACCCACACTGACCACGATAGAAAACCATGTTGCCCATGCTGCCCACGTTGTCTTTCTGTTCACTGAAACCCTGACAGTTCCCTTCTACATCTTGAAGACGAGTGCGGTCGGATCTCTGACGATACTGGCCGCATGGTGGGTCTGTTCCACGAGATGTATCACAGGCGGACAGCGTGTGACCCTGTGTGGTTGTGAAATGCTGGTGCTAGGTCTTGACAAAACATGACATCGTACTGTACTAGCAAACCACCCCCTGAGAACATGGCTGCCATGACAGGCTCAATTCTCACCTGGAGATTTGCAACAAGCAAAATATTCAGAGAGAGGCTGCCAGAAAGAAGGCAAAACTCAAGGTGGGGGGTTGCTGAGCAACAGCAGGGAATCATCGAAGACTGTTTGGAGAGCGAATATACCAGTACTAGTATTCGGACAAATAGATGGAAACAGCCCGGTTGGCAGAAACTTCTGATTGTTCCAGCTTGTTTGATTCACGCAACATTGAACCAAATTGCAACGTATCCAAGCACACCGGACACATGATACTGGCAGGCTGCACAAGAAGAGGCTATGAGAGCAGAAGCGAATCAGCCGGAGGATGAAGATGAGTAGTGATGACCGACTTCAGATATCTTCTTTGATTTTGTATAACATATAGATAGCGGAGTCCTTTTTGTCGAAAAGGCTCACAGCACATAGAGCCTTTGAACATTGCTTCACCTTCATACTCCTGATGAAAGTAAATTGTACCCGCGGAGGACATGGATCATTTTTTTGGTCCTTTGTTTTGCAGAGATTGAAGGTGAATCAAGCGTTTCACCGGTCACATCCTCAAAGAGGACCGAGCCCTACCGGGCTCACGTGCCACGGAAAATGGAGGGACACAGTCTGACACTCCAAGTATTGCACATCATTGACAGATGAGACATCAGACAGTAGAGGATGCGCTACATATTGTGATGCAATTTCGACCATTCAATCGTTCTCCCCTAGAAAGTCACCTGCTACAGTATAGAACTATCACTCACAAGAAGAGGAGCCTTTTGTGGCAAAGGTACCCCAAATGATTTGAACAGATTCCCATATTATGATTTATTATTTATATGATATATTATGATATATTATGATATATTATGATATATTATGGGTGTCTGGAAAATCGGCCAACCCCCACCAAATGACAATTTTCAGAGGGAACATATGGGAAATCATTGGGAACATGTATGAAAATATGGGACGATTTTAACCTTTTAACACCTAAAACCACTGCTCCAGGTGGAAGCCAAGCAACTGGAGATGTTGCAGACCCTCAGCAGCTTCAACAAATCCTTAAAGTCCACCACCATAGTTCGCGCCCAAGAGATGAATAGAGATGGGGGATTGATTCCACCAGGCTGAAAAAGTGGGAAAGTGATGAGAATTCCCGTGGAATTTCTTGGACTTACATGTTTAGACCAACGTGTACGGTTGAAGTATCTTCATCGAGGTGTACTTCTGGGCTTCTGGGGGATCCAGAATACAGCCTTATGTCAGAAGCTGCACACACACACACACCCAGCGACACCACTGAGAATCCTACCCTCTGGTAATTTAACGTAGCTATTGAAAATGACCATTAATAGTGGATTTTCCCATTAAAAATGGTGGATCTTTCCATAGCTATGTTAAATTACCAGAGGGTAACTTTCACCAACGAAAATGCCATGAAATCAACATGGAGAACCGACACCACGAGACATCGTCCATGCAGCACCAGTGTCCAGGAGATCATAAGACGTCGACAAGCACGAAAGAAAGCAGCAGCAAGAGCTAAACGCTTCAGCTTTGCCAATATGGACGAGTGCCTTGACTGCTACTTGTTTCTTCACGCTTACTTTGGTTGTTGATGTCGAAGATAGGAAGATGATGGGCGCATAGGAGAAGAAAAAAACACTAGATATACTGTAATATGATATGATTTAATATAAACATATATGGTATGATATAACATGGTATAATATCAAATAAATTTACAATCTAATGCACTATAATTAATAATACAAGGTAATGCAATACACTGCAGTATAGTATAATACAATACACTATAAGATATTATATTACATTAAATGTATACATATATATATATATGAGCAGATATAATATTATCAAACATATGTAACAGACACTTCAACAATGTCACATACAGTACACATAATATTATAATATGAAATAATACAACAAATCAAATAATACCATGTGATATCTAATATCTAATAATGTCAAAATATAATATGTACTATTATAAACTTACCATTAAACATGTAATATATATATATGTATATATAGTGTAACATGATATTAGTCTATGCGGCACCAAGCTCCTTTGCCACCGTGGAGCTCCGCTCAGGGTGGTGCTGGTGGAAAAGCCGCTTAGCTTTTGCGGAGTGCTGGTGTCGTGGTCAAAAACATGGATTATTTTCCGACAAAAGGGGATAGTCATTCCTCCATAAACAGTTTCTGTTCTTTATACCCACTTCATGGCAAATATAGCATTACCTCATGGGAATGAAGAAGAATGGACCGCCACTCAACAAATACAAACATTTTTTTTTGAGATTTGGGACGACATCATCGAAAGTCTTCTCGTGGCTGATCGATAAGGACGTCGTACATGACAAATGCTGTAAAACATTTTACAGTTTTCCCCCAATTGATCAAACGCTCGAATCACGGACAGTTGCTGACCTAAGATTGGAGCAAGTCCGGTTTTGTGCCGCGTTGAATGGGATCATCCTGTCAGTGCTGCCAGGCATCCAGAAGAAAGAGAATCTGATGAAGAAGACGAGGAAAAAGCCAAAGCTGCGGAGGCGCCGCAACTGTGCTGCCGGTGTCATAGAGCCCGGCAAAATATAACCTGTATCTGTATATATATATTTTAATAACATATATATATATATAGATACACACTCTCTCTCTCTCTCATATATATATATATATATCTTTTTCTATGTATTATAGATATTGTACACAGATACATACTAGATACGTGCATTATCTGTTTGAAATCACCAACATTTGTGTGGGACTTGAACGAAAGCAGCTGGATCTTTGCAAGTTGGCACCCGGCTTCCACAGTGGGTACACAGTTTCAAAACAGATGTGCGGCTGTGCCCAGAAGCTGCGCGGTTGCTGCAGGCCAAAAAAATCAAGGGCAATAAAGCGGGCGAAATTTTGGAGCATATCTCCGGATTGCAAAAAAGCCGAATCCTCATTGATCTGTGGGATCTTGCTATGCCATGTGGATAAGTTGAAGACATTGAGTGAAAACGGAAGACAGTGAACACGTTCACTAGTTGGAGTTTCACGTGAAGCCTTGATTGTTGATTTCATTTCAACAACCAAAGGTTTGAGGGAAAACCACGCAGAGGAAACCCTATTTTTGGCTGGGAAAATCAGGGTCTCCTGTACATTTTCCCATCAATCAACCAGCATTTCCAAAAAATCTCACGCAAAGGCATAAACGAGCTGGTTCACGACACTCATCAAAGCAAGCTTGCCCTGGAAGTCCACAATGAGGCAGGACTTTTCCGAATTGAACATGAAACAAGGTATCAACACATCACAATCCATTGTGGTCCCTAACTATACAAAAAGCACATCACCATCAAAATCCATTAAAACAACTGGATTCAGTTTTTTTTTCTATTTGTTTGAGATAAATACATTGACCCCGCACATCTGTACATGTTCCATTTATGGTAGGACCCCAAAAAAATGAACAGGAATGGACACCAGCACCACTGTTTCAGTAGAACTTAGAACTTAACATAGTTAAACAATGTTAAACATAATTAAACCCCACATAGTTAGCATCCTTTTTTGGCGTTTCCGAACATATCGCTAGCACTTGGGACAGCTGCCTGGCTGTAGCCAAGGCCTTACTCCACTTGACGCTTGCAATGGAGGCTGGGTCCCGGTGGATGGTTGGAACGATCCTTGAATTCTAAGGATCATCATCCAATAGTCAATAGTCATCCAATAGGCATCTGATTGGTAGTTTGGAACATGTTTTATGACTTTCCATATATTGGGAATAATCATCCCAACTGACGAGCATATTTTTCAGAGGGGTTGAAACCACCAACCAGTCATCCAATCATCATCCCTGCAAAACGGGCCGCGTTTGAACAGGCAGCTGAAGGTGGTGGCGATCCCCCTGAGGCAAAAGAGGCCGCGTTCAACGTTGGTGGATGATTAGTTGGAGGATTATACCACGGACATCTACCGTAATCTACCCAAAATATTGCGCAAATACATCATACGTACATACATACGTACGTACGTACATACATACATACATTCATACATTCACACATTCATACATTCATACATTCATTGCATTCATTACATTCATTACATCCATTACATCCATTAAATTCATTACATTCATTACATTCATTACATTCATTACATTCATTACATTCATTACATTCATTACATTCATTACATTCATTACATTCATTACATTCATTACATTCATTACATTCATTACATTCAT
>Ga0126342_10016170_pt1 | contig 13027 bp, 10 predicted proteins | sample Cyp1metagenome_FD_92528 | JGI IMG/M metagenome (GOLD analysis project Ga0126342, IMG submission 92528) | Coral microbial communities from Lord Howe Island, Old Settlement Bay, Australia - Cyphastrea 1 metagenome | ecosystem: Host-associated > Invertebrates > Cnidaria > Coral ... | reverse complement strand
CGGCGTTGGCCTCTTTATTTGGGCCTTTCTGTTTTCTGGTTTTTGGACCCAGGAACTATTTGCAGATTTCTAGGAACTATTTGCAGAGTTCCAGGAACTATTTGAAAAAAACATGCATTGTATATGTATAAATAGGGTGTTTTCGACAAGCCGGGGTACGCCCTAATACTATTCACTTCACTATACAAAAGTGGTCACTCACATCATGGTGGAGATAGAGATGGTGATGCTGGTACTGCTGCTGCTGCTGATGGTGGTGGTGGTGGTGATGATGATGATGCTGATGATGATGATTCCCGAGGAAACATCTGGAAGTTGCTATCCATGTTGGAACCGCAACCGGGCAGCATGGGATTTGCCCGAGACGTTCCTGGCCAACTGGAAGAAACCTTAGCCGATTTCGTCGCTGCACTGCTGAAACCTGGGCAACATATTTAGCCGGTGGTTGTGAAAAAAACTATGCATCGGAACATATAGACAAGACAACGAGTAATTGTAGCCATCCTGTTATCTTAAACCACATTTGTTGCTCATCTAGATCTGAAGCTCCTTTTGCAGCAACAAGGATCATCACTTTGCGTTACGAAACGGCGGTGCCTAGGTCCATCTGCAACTTCAACAAAAACAACACCAACGACACCAACGACACCACCACCAGCACCACTATGAAAAACTAAATAGCTACACATTAGCTACACATAGCAACACCAATGTGATAAACAACAGTCTTATGTCTTCAGCACACCTTGATCTGAGAAACCTGAGATATCTTCAGGATTGCGATCTGCAGACCATTGAGCAGGCAGACTTTCCTGGGGGACCATTGGTGGAGCAGTGGTCAAAACCCAGCATTCTACTGCAGTGACCAATCCTCAAAGTGGTTGGTGCTTGAACATCTTGAACTAATATAACTAATATAGCCATGACGAAACCATGAAACTGGGATCATCATCCCCAATGTGGGGTACAGAAATTCAGAAACCATCCCTGTGACAAGTTCATATTAGTTCATGGCCAGTTCTATGAAACCCCAATGGGTCCGAGTACTGAGCGCCCTCGGTGCACTTGAGCGACTGTCAGTTCTTTGGGCACCGGGATCTTCCTCAACTCGGGACTACATTTTCAAGATCTCGAAGTCATCAACACAAACAGTATATAGAAGAAAAAAAATTATATATATATATGTATATAGACTCAAAGATACTCAAAGTATCTCAGAGTACTGAACTGGAAATTACCGGATTTCCAATGATTTCCATGAAATTCCAGCTCTCCATTTCTCGCTGATTCATGGGGAGCTTCCCTCCTCCGCCTGGAACCGAGCATCAAAGCTAAAGGTCTTTCCTGGTGGGAGCCCTATGAAATCAAGATCTGGAACATTCTGGACCAACATATAATGATATTCTGATATCCATGTCTCTTCGCATCTACTAACCCAGCTGGGGATTTTTTAACCATTCAGGATGTTCATCTGTAAGACTTGCCAGTCTCTAGTCATCAAACATGGATGGTCGGAGAATTGAAGATTATATATATATGGTATGAAAATGTTCTAGCCTGTCAGATCAACCTTTACCAAGGATATTTTTCGCCACAAGTATGTTCATGCTACCCTCTGGTAATTTATTCTGGGAATACAGTGAATTGCCCAAGTTTGTCCACTTATCCCATTCAACAATAACATCGTGGTCGATCTTTGACCTTGGTAGTCCACAAAAGAAATGTTTGTGGATGGTTATGGTAGTTTTCCATGTACATATATATATATAGCAAAAACTATGGTAGATTAAACTACCTATCCAAGGTATTCCCACGTTGGGGATGAACATGAGGGTTTTCCAATTATGCCTTGGTTGCCCGAAGCTTCCCGTGCTTCCCATTGCCCATGTCGCCTGGCAGCGGCTCGTTCCTGTCCAAGAATAAGCGCCCCTCGTCACAGATCCGCTTCATCAACATACCTCGAGTGTCTCGCAGCAAACGAGCCCCCGATCTATGGCCAATCTTATATGCCAAAAAACAACAAACATGTGGTTCTAGGTGGGTACAATCCAATCTTTCAACGTTGCAACAAAAATAGGCCATACTGTATAAACCCACCCAACTGATACGTATATAGTGAGTCAATAAATCCTGTCCAGTCATCCGCATCATTTCGTCCTAAGAACTTGGCCCAAGATCAATCGACCCGGAAACGGCTCGGAACCAGCTCCTCGCCCAAACTTTGGTCTCCAAATGTCTCCAAATGTCTCCAAGCTGCAAATGGATTGAGGGAAGATCTTTTCGATGGATGCACCCACCACGTGGGTCCTGGGCGGATGATGGCGGATTCCACCATTCACCCAGCGGATCCCAGCGGTCCAAGGCAGGTCGCGTTCGGCCCCGCCCAAGCGGATTCCACCGAGCATCAACGGTGCAGTGGCTGAGGCTACCCTCAATTCGCCCACATCCAAGTCCAAACAAACCCTGGCAGAGATTTGAATTCTGATGTCTTCAACACACCTATAAAGTTAAGACTCGTACATGTCTATATGTGAATGTTATGTATGTATATATATAAATATGTATTCATCAATTATTATCAATTATTCCCCTATAGATTTACTTTGACATATTGGAATAAACATACTGTATGTGTATCATACTGTAGATTTGATCGTATTTGATCACATATTTAGAATTATTTAGACCTTGAAAGAAACACATGTTCGATCCGGAAAAAGCAAGAATCACCTCAAGCAACCACGTCCTCTTGTCCTGCACCTTCGCTCTGGCTGGATGATTTTACTTAAGCAGGGTTGCTCCCAAATAGAAAGGTCAGGGGATCGAAAGAAATATTTGAAAGCACCAATCAGAACACTGATTAAATAATATGAAATCCCGGAGTCACACACTGTCAAAATAACATCGTATGAAAATGTATGAAACAGGAGAGAAGCAGCCAACTTCACCGGTTCAGCACCTCGCTTGGCTAGACCTGAGGGACATATCAAGCTCACCACTCCTGGACGAATCGGCTAAAAGAATCGCTATGAGGTCGGCTTTCTCATGAATGCTGAATGGCACTGAATGGTCAGTTATTTTTCGATGCTTCCCCCAAGCTGACCAACTTCAACAAGGGATAATTGTATACGGATTATATATATATAATTATATATATATATACACGGTGAGGTAGTTTGAGGCCGCTCGTTTTCTTGCTTCCAGCCACATGGCTATGCCCCATTTGATCCCGTCGGCATGCACCCTGCCACGAGGATCAACGAGGCCTTGCCATCTGGTGAATGGTCAAAAGTGGGCACTCACACACAGATTTGATCATTTTTAGTGGCAAAATGTGTGGGACGGATGTGAAAATCAATACAAATCGACCCATATGTCCGAGCCGGCCCCCTAGTTAATTATGGCCCAGCACCATCAGTCTGGTTTCAAGTCCTGCTTTCACTTGCTTGCTCCTGGGCCAAGCGCTCGTTCTTTGCAAAGGGTCATAAGACCACAAACTGGATAGCTAATTCTTTGGTCAATCTCACGAGTCAATTTTGATCCACACTTATACAGCAACTCGATACAACTCGTACCTTGTATCCTCCCTCAGTACTTGTGACCTTTTGGGTTCAAAGTTTCTTGAAATTTGACTTCACAAGTCCTCCCGATTTCATGGGTATCCCCACTGTTTCGCCATCAAACGCGCAGAATCTCTATATTCATGGGATTTTATGGGTGTGACATGCGCCCATGACATGACCAGTATTGTTTTGAAAACAATAAACAACACACCCGCACACCCCTTGAACTGCTACTTGGCAACATATCTCTCTTCTTCAGTCCCTAACCAGTGGTTTCTTTAAATTGGGGTACTCCAAGTACTCCAAGTACTCCAAAACCATTCCTTTCTCCCTGCAAAACATGACGATCTATACCAGTTTCGGATATGTTTTTGCGATTTCGGCTTAGGACACCTCAAAATGTTGAACTCCCCATTGCTGATCGGGATAAAGGATAAGAATTACCTCGAAAAGTTCGGTCATTTAGGGACTTGGGATAGTTGCCGCCCCTTAGATACTCTCCGGTAATCAAACATGGCAATTGGTAATCCACATTTTATACTGTAGATTATGATGGATTTCCCATTTAAACCTCCATTTAGAGTTTTTTTTTTCCATTTTTTCTAGCCATGTTTGACCGGTAAAGCAACACAATTCCAGTGCTCCGCGCCTGAAAGGGGATGGTCACATCGCTCATCTCCTCATCGCTGACGAAGGGTTTGGAGTCCGTGATGTCTCCTCGGAGTCCAGGTCGGATTTTTACACTTCACGTGTCCCCCGAATCCTCGGAAGAATATATACCCTCTGGTAATGACTAACATAGCGAACTGGAAAGATCCACCATTTTTGATAGGAAAATCCACTATTTCTATGGCCATTTTCAATAGCTATGTTAGTTTACCAGAGGGTACATTATAAACTATAAACATCTATAAACATATCTATCTTCAACAAAGCGTGTTTGGAATCCTCAAACGGTCAGGCAAATTACTGCCACCATTGAAGAGAGATGAGATCTCCAAGATGCAGTGATTCTCTTATCTCTAAAAATCAACGAGCTCTCGCTCCGAAAAGGGAACAAAAACAGACCATTCTGGGGGTGTTCTGAAATTTATCCGCAGAGTATGTCGGCGAACTGAAATATCATGTATATGCATATGCACAGATAACATATATAAATTAACGTGGTAAATAAACCCAATGATAGACTACACCCAACTCTACCCAAAATGGTCTGTGCAACCGTTACAACCCGTGAGGTTATGGGTTAAACATGGTTGAACTGTATTGTAACCTTCCTAAGTTTCGATGTCGTTTGAAATCAGCCATGCCAGCTGCTTACCACATTCACCGAGTATCTGATGCCAACCAAATGACAGATTTCACCCCCTGCCGAGACACAGCTAACATGACATTGGGGTCAACCGGACATACCCTGGGTCTAGCAAGATTGTGGAGTGCTGGCAAGGCCAGTGCGTGGTACAGTAAGTTTCTAAGTAATTTGGTTTGTATCCAAAGTATGCCAAAGCATGCACACAAAATGAGGGCATAAATAAACAAGCCAGTGGATTCGGAGCATCTGAAAGCTCAGAAAGTATCAGTTCTGAAAACTGACAAAAACATACAAAATCCAATAAAAATCCATGTTCTCCGGACTATATAGTCATCAGCGAAACATGTGCTGCAAACGACCTTTGTGCTCAATAAACATCAAACTGGCTCTCCGGCCTCATCCCAAAGAAACTCTGAAAGAAAGATGGAATGATCTTGCCAAAGATCCTCCTTCATCGAATCTTATAAACTTCATTAAAATCCTATAAACATGGCCAGTCTCAGATAGCATGCAAAAAAAAACACCAAAAATGATTATATATATATATATATATATTTATATTCCAATTTATGGCAAGAAAATCGAGTACGAAACTACGAACGGCCCATCTAAATGATCTTTCCGTGTCTTTCCCCCAATAAAAATGATAACTAACGTGTTTCATGTTTGCGACCCTTAACAATGTTGGGAAGCAAACGCTATAGCCCTCAATAATGCCACCGAGCCTGGATTTTGGTACCTGGCAAGGTCAATGCAATTCTGTCCAACTGAACGCATCCTGGCCACCAGAATGTCACCTTTAAAACAAACAACAGAATAATCATATTACAAAAATATAGATATATAGAAACATATATCGAATATATCAAATATATAGTAGATCATATAACAATAATCAAAAAAAAATCAAATATAGAATTATAGAAAACAAAAGAACACTTAAAAGAATGGCGGAGATCCATCAGCCCTTTTTTTAAGGCCATTGCTGCACCCTTGGGGCACATCACTTGGAAAATCTCCACCTTCAACTTGGTGGCTCCACTATCCACCATTCGCGAGATGAAAGCATGAGCCTGAAGCGATGGCGAAGTCTCATGTAGCCACCGTAAACAATACGTAAACATCGAAGCAACCACCAGCTATACATGGAGGTTTCCCAAAATGGAGGTACCCCAATAGCTGGATGGTTTATTATTATTATTCATAATGAAAAATCCGAAAAAAACTATGGATGATAACTGGGGGCAGCCCTATGACTTAGGAAACCTCCACATAGCTATATAATACTGACAATACTCAAGGTTCAAGATTCATAGTAGGACTGTCTTGACCCTTGGCCCTTCTTTAGCCAACAGTTTTTGCAAGTGCATCTTTAAAGTAGCCCAGAGAGGAGATCTAAGACTGACAACATCTTGAACCCCACGTAGATTTTAAGCACTTTCAAGTTACATTCAAGTAACTTTCAAGTCATTCTTCGGAGTCAACTATGTATCCCCTTCAGCCAGCAATCCCATCGGCATCCCCGATGGCATCCCCAATGCCCGGCAGCCGGGCGCCTGTTTGTTGTCGCTTACCTTAAAACTCATTGAACTGTTGCTGGTACTGCGAAAATCCTGCGTGGCGTATTCTGAGTGCAATAATGCACAGTGATGGAATGGCTACCGACAAAGCATACCTCAATTTAAGCCATTTTTGGGATTGATTGAGACATATCACATGTATACCATTTAACATAGCCATGGGAAATCACTATTTTTAATAGGTAAACCTCTATAAATGGGCCATTTCCCATGGCTATGTTAAATAACCAGAGGGTACTTATAATTAATTATAATTAGTCATCTGAAGCCTCAACTCAGGTCCGATTCAGTTTTCTCGGCGCAAGACTACTGATTTTCTGCGTTCCGGCAGTTGAATCACCCATTTGCAATGCCATTCATTCTAGGGTGGAACCACCAAATAATCCACACTGATGCTGATGACTCACAAAATTCCACGATTCATCAGGATTCCAAAACCATCAAAACCAGCAAATGGCTAAATGCATGACACATTCAAATCATTCAAAGAACAACACACATGGGTGTTTCTTAAAATAGGGGATCCCCAAGTCACCATGGGTTTCAGTACCAAGGGGTCTAATTTGGATGATTTGGGGGGCACCCCAACCACTGACATCTCAGGAAACCTCCACATCTAAAAGGGTCAGCGTCAGTGGTCGTGTACTGGGCACCGTTGAAAAGCGGCCGGCCTGGAGATATGTCATTGCCTTGGATGCATCCACAGCCGGCATGAAGTCCTTGGCGATGGGGACGAGATGCTGGTTTTTCCAATCTTTTCCATATCTATCTTAGTTTACCTTAGGCTATTTTCATGTACTTTCTATTCATTGGGTTGATTATGATTGATTGTTGTTGATTTCACGAAAATAACCGGCAAGCATGGTGCCCCCTCACCTGTATTCAAAATGGCATATGTTGTGATGTTCACCACAGTTTTCACTCACCCATCATCCCAGATGCATGGATTATCATGGATTTTGGGATCTGCCTAAAAAGACAGGTGCCCCAAATCCACTAGTTTCCCAGCTTGTTTTCTAAATGAGCATTATTGCGTGGCACCAGTCCCCAGTTTCCCCATCTCCAAAACCAAACCCAGGTGTCGGTCAACTTCATCTCTGCGAGGGAAGCACCTGGCATCTGCTCTGCTGATGTAGGTTGTATAATTCCAAAGAATCAGCTCGTTCACTCCAGAGTTCTGTTGTTCGAAAAATATGTATAACGTTTATTTTTGCGGGAAACAAATCGCCGAGAAAAAAACACCAATACAATCCTGATGTCAAAAATATGGGTGTGTCTGAACATGAGGTAGGAATTCAAAAAATAGTATTTCTTAGGAAACATGATGATTCACCATGGGATGTTGGGGTTCTCTCAGTTTTATCCTACATTCTCAGACGAGCCACAATCAATTCCATATTTGCCGAGATGGATTTTGGGTCATTTCGGGGAATGCCGTGGATTTCCCCTAATCCAGATCCCCTCTCCATTGGCAACCAAATATGTGGAATATATCCCATTATAAAATTATATACGGGATTATATGGGTTATATATAGGTAATATATAGGTTATATATAGGTAATATATAGGTTATATATAGGTAATATATAGGTTATATGGTTTTTTTCTGTGGGTCAAAGAATGCCATCTTTTTAGACCCCGCAAGCCATCGGCCTTGAAAGTCCCGCAACAACATTGCCTCAAGGGCACATCGCACCCCGGCGACCCAAGAATGGTTGATATGTTTCGAAAAATTAGCAGTTGGAAGATGGTTGATTCACATCTCATATTCCCCAAACATCATTATCTGGTTGCTGGTTTTAATATATGTTTTAACCATCTTGAAAAATATGAGTCAGTTGGGAGCATTATTCCCATATATTATGGAAAAATAACAAATGTTCCAAACCACCAACCAGTTATTAGATAGTTATACAGATTCAAAAAAAATGTTTAGACTAAAAACTGTTTAGATGTTTATGATGCTTAGATTTGTTTTTACTGACTGGTTCTCTTGAGTACTTCGATTCTTGCGATCGTTATCCATGGCTTTGTACTCACCTGTTGTCTCATCATCCCCAAATCGAAGAGATTCTGCATTGAGGCAGTTCAACTTCAAATCAACATTCTCACTCCCATGATCATTATTGATGTTGGTAAAACAATTTCATAAACCATCCCCAACTTCACCATTTTTATGTGTGATATAAAACGGTATAAACCATTCCCAAATGGGCGGTTTATGACATTGTTTTAACCACATAACAAAAATCCTGTATTCAAACCAGTGCCCAGTGACCGCCAATTCCGAGGAGTGCTTCCTCAAACGAAGGCGACTGTCAAGCTCTACAACAGCGTCGCCTGATGAGCTCCACAGCATGCTGGGTTTATGAGAGTTGCAGCAACCAGCAAATAAACATGTGAAAAATTGATGAAAATTGGTTCAAATAAAAATTGAGTGGTAAATCTAGGCCTTCCTTTTTGGTGATTACTGTACTGTTTTAGCCGCAAAGGGAAGGATTCTTGGTGGTTACTGTAATAAAAAATTGCCTCGGGCGAAGGCCTTCTTGCGGGGTGAGGTGGCCATCGTGGTTTGGAACCATGGTGACAATAAACTGTAAGACAGCTACTCCAGCTGGGGCCAGTTTCTCTGTGTATTCTATAGTTGCAGTATGTATATCTATACTACCCTCTGGTAATTTAACATAGCTATTGAAAAAGGCCATTTATAGTGAGTTTTCCCATTAAACATGGTGATTTTCAATAGTTATGTTAGTTTACCAGAGGGTACTCTATACAGAATCTACGGATGATTGATCACCCTTGGTGTCTCATGCGACAGCTGGGTGGGTGTTTTTCCTGCCAAGGCACAACACAAGTGCAACAACGAGGTGGCAGCATTCAACTGCTGCGAGAGTTTTGAAGAGGCTCCAACTTCCTGGGATCAAATTGGGGCTGTAAGGGCTGTAAACTTAAGATGTCATATATACATATTCGATCTTTGACAAGGTGACAATGCACTGACAATGCACTACATGTACTCTATATATATATATACATAGACTTTCCCGCAACCGAACGCTCGCTCATTCTCGGAGGTTTAGGGCACCCAAATTTTCAGAGCAAACATGTGGAAGTGCCAAACTGTCAACGATTGGACCCGTTCGAGAATCTTCAGAAAGGGAATCTTGGGTACGTAATATCTATATATATATATATTATATGATATAATATGAACAATTACATCGTGTGAAGAACATTGAATACGTTCTGATACGTATGAGGATATACTTGATGCTCGGATTTTAGTCTTATTAGAAAATAATGGTTCAATCCAGGCATACCAACAACTTAAAAATGCAGAATCCAAGTTTCTAGGCTCTTCTCTGCACTCTTCCTGGTGCTGATGGGGCGTTTCTTGGCAAGGACTGAGGAGTCAAACTGAAGTACTCACCAACCCGAGGTTCCCAAGCTTTAAACGAACAGTTTAAACACACATAAACTATCCGGGACCTTGGAAGCTTCTCATGACTAGATAATTTACAATGAATCCCAAACCAAATATAAGGTTTTGGGGACTGACCATCATTTATTGATATTCATTGTGAGGTGGTTATCGGGTCGCCATAAACTATCCAGAACATAGTTATTTCTTCACTATGTAGAAGAAACGTCCTTCGTTTCTGTCTGGGGCACATCCTCTACGGACATTGGGAGGTGGTTGTTATGAGTTATCTTTCCGCAGCAAAAGACTATGAAATAACCATAACTTCCGTCACAAGTTCTCTCTTTGGCGTCTACCCCGGATGACACGTCCTTGTTTTAGTGCTCTGGGTATGGCGAACCCTATTGTTGGACAATCATACCACCAATTTGTGAATGAGTTGATCAAGTAAATCCTCTTTTTCCTGGTTGACCCAATCACAAATTCTGAGCTGCTCAATCCACCATGTTGCTTGGTTAAGTGCTACCCTTGAGCTCAATCCACCGTGTTTGGCTGGCGTGTTTTCGACCCTAAAACAATGCATTCTGCAGACAAAATGTAAGTGTGTGCTAAACTGATGAAACCAGTTCATTTCATCTCAATATCATGTTTATCAACTCCCAATTGTGGGCCTTGGTCTTTCCCCTATAACACATATTCCCAAATATTCCCAACATTTCCTAATATTGCTTTTTTATGATCCCCATTTAAAACCACCAAAAAATAAGGATATCCTCTCGCATAGCCATGCATAGCCAGCTATAAAAAATTGCCCATCCAGTTCGATGATTTTCCCATTCGAATGCCTATTTTGTTTTTGGATTTTCCGGCCATGTTAGATCACCGAAGCTTGGTCCATGTCCAACCCCAAAGCGACCGGATTTTCATGTTCTTCCGTTCTTCCCAAAAAAAATCTCAACATAAATAATCATAAATCCCTGTTCCATGAATCATGGGTGAAAAACCTCCATCCTAGAGACTTCGGATGTTAAAATCCATGATGTTCCAATGATGTTCCAATGGGTGAAGGACTGGCGACCATCCACGACCATCGATCCCAAGGATCCTCAGAAACGCCTTCACCAGGACTGCAAAGGCGAGTACTGCGAGGCTGGCGAGGAGCTCCAAGACCAAAACACCTCAGCTGGGAAAATTGGGCATGGTGGCATGGTGTGTTGTCCAGGTCACATAGAGATCCGGAAAACCAATGGTTTTCCTCGGAGAAGGATGCAGATGCGTTTTGAAAAAGTTCAAGTAAATGCATTTACCTACGGGCAAAGTCCCCGAAGAGCGTATCTGCTAGTTGCAGCACATATGTTAACTAAGAATCCAAATGCATGTATGACTTACAAAAAAACATCGACATGCGTCTCACTCCATTTATGACTAACAAAAAACATTGACATGTGTCTCACTCCATTTATGACTAACAAAAAACACTGACATGTGTCTCACTCCACAAACCCAAGGTTTTTTCCCTTGCAAGTTGCGTGCCACATAAGTGCCGCTAAGGCAACAAACCCAGTGCACAAGCAGCTAAGGCATATAAATATGCCATTATAGACTATTATATGTGTCTATAATTATATATATAATATTATATGTCTGTATATGTAATATTTATATATATATATATATATGTACAATATTATATATATATATAAATAATTATAAATATAAGTATCTGCACCTATAGTCATGTACATCTAATTCTGTACCAGTTTTGTTTCATGGAGGGCCTTGAACGAAACCTCCCAGACCTTCATTGGCTGCCCAGGTGCGGCCTAAGATTGGATTCCGCAAAGGGCTCTCCCTGTCAACCGTGCTCCAGTCGTCCAGGAAAATCCTGATACATGTCCTGAATGTCTCAACAGACACTTGGAGTGTCTATCAGTCTATCCCCACATGGCTTCAGAATCAGAACCCCCTTATGGCTTCAGTTCATTCAGAAGGCGAAGCATGACGATGGATTCATGTTTTTTTAAATATGTTTATCATATCCCGTGCAAACATATCATGAACATAAACTACCCAAACTACTATGAGAACAAAACACGTTTCAAAATGTCATGAAAACATAACATGACGATCTTTCAGGGCTCTTGCCTAGACCAATCGCGAAACATTGCGGCACGGACCCCGGATCCAGTCCAAGAGACATGACGAAGAAACAGAGGTTGCACAAGACCACGGAGAAAATGTTCCTTGGGATGATCACCTCAGAGGAAAATAAAAAGGGATTTTCATGGATTTTCCCATGGATTTTCCCATGGTTTTTCCCATGGTTTTTCCCATGGTTTTTCCCGTGGTTTTTCCCATGGTTTTTCCCGTGGTTTTTCCCATGGTTTTTCCCATGGTTTTTACCATGGGTTTTCCCATGGTTTTTACCATGGTTTTTCCCATGGTTTTTACCATGGGTTTTTCCCATGGGTTTTTCCCATGGTTTTTCCCATGTTTTTTCCAATGGTTTTTACCATGGTTTTTCCCATGGTTTTTACCATGGTTTTTACCATGGATTTTCCCATGGTTTTTCCCCATGGTTTTTCCCATGGTTTTTCCCGTGGTTTTTCCCGTGGTTTTTCCCATGGTTTTTCCCGTGGTTTTTCCCGTGGTTTTTCCCATGGTTTTTCCCGTGGTTTTTCCCATGGTTTTTACCATGGTTTTTCCCATGGTTTTTCCCATGGTTTTACCATTGTTTTTCCCATGGTTTTTCCCATGGTTTTTCCCATGGTTTTTCCCATGGTTTTTCCCATGGTTTTTCCCGTTGTTTTTCCCATGGGTTTTCGCATGGTTTTTCCCATGGTTTTTCCCATGGTTTTTACCATGGTTTTTCCCATGGTTTTTACCATGGTTTTTACCATGGTTTTTCCCATGGTTTTTACCATGGTTTTTCCCGTGGTTTTTCCCATGGTTTTTCCCGTGGTTTTTACCATGGTTTTTCCCATGGTTTTACCATGGTTTTTACCATGGTTTTTACCATGGTTTTTACCATGGTTTTTCCCATGGTTTTTCCCATGGTTTTTCCCATGGTTTTTCCCATGGTTTTTCCCATGGTTTTTCCCATGGTTTTTCCCGTGGTTTTTCCCATGGTTTTTCCCATGGTTTTT
>Ga0126342_10016169_pt1 | contig 13028 bp, 15 predicted proteins | sample Cyp1metagenome_FD_92528 | JGI IMG/M metagenome (GOLD analysis project Ga0126342, IMG submission 92528) | Coral microbial communities from Lord Howe Island, Old Settlement Bay, Australia - Cyphastrea 1 metagenome | ecosystem: Host-associated > Invertebrates > Cnidaria > Coral ... | reverse complement strand
ATGTATATTTTGTATAGCCAAGTGATCACATGCCCCGTTGACATTTGGCTTTAGGGCCCTTGAGTCATACCGCGCTGCCGTGGTAAAAGTTGGGCATTTGACGATCCCGTTTCCAATTCATACCTGTTTTTCAATCCCTGGTGCCAACACGTGACGTAGCTGATGCTTACAGTCAAACCCTGAAGTGGAACATCAGCACAGTCTTGACGTTCATCAAAAGAAGTCTTTCTTAAAGGGTCTGTATCGCATCTTGCACACAACGGAAAAAAATGTGTTGACGATGTGGTGTTGCAGGAGTAGAATGCTTCTGGTACAAAGCCTCAGGTCATGAGATTCCTCTGCTTTGGAGCGTCCAATTGGTGTACGTTTGGACCATCAAATGGAAGACAAATGGACAGAAGATGACAGAAGCTAAGAATATCGCTGCCTGGTTGGGCTCCAAGTCTTGGAACTTCGAAAAGCCAAGCACTGCTTCGCCCAGGTCGCTGCTATTGAAGCGAATGAATCAGCCTCCAGGTCCTGCGAAGTAGAAAGCTCTACGTAGTACACCAAGGATGGATCAACGAACACACATTAACAAGTGAAAACTTCTGAAAACCTTAGGCATTCTCCACACTGTATGACGACAAAAAAATGGTCTTGTAGTGAGTGGCTTGTAGCTGCAATCCTGCAGACAGGCATTGGTACACCAAATTCTCGATTGGTCCGAATTAGTCCATGCCTTTTTGTTCCATTCTTCTGCAGAGTTATTGCACCTAGGAAGGCCTGACAAAATCCGAGAACTCCTGTCCTTGTGATTCACAGCTTCCTGCATGATCTGCATGTCACATGCAAAGGGTTCCTTTTTGACATTCACACCATCAGCAAGTTCTTTCTTCACTGAGCTTGGACATCTTGGATCCTCTGCCGCCTCTGCCCTCATGATCTTTTGCATATCTCCACCGGTCAGGCGTCGGCGCTTGGCTACCTGCAAGTTTGAGTGCGCTTGGCATCCACTTCAATCTCCTCTTTCATCATGACTCCCTGCATCAGGATGTCACTCTCAAAATTTGCTGACATCATGTCTTTTTCCAGCTCCTCCTTGATCTCTTTCTTCACCCACAGCCAGATTTCGTCCATCTCCATCCTCCCTCTCGTTGGACTTTCGTGTTTCATTTCCTGCTTGGATGACTTCTTCGTCTTCATGGTCTTTTGCACATCACTGGGCCAGTGAGGCAAACGTGTAACGTGCATGGCAGAAAATGATATATCTTAGGGCCTTAGGGCGACTCCATGGCTCCTGCTGCGGTAAGATTCAGGTTTCCGAGGCCGGCCGTTGCCGGGCCAGGGCTGCTCTTGGGAATGGAGAGCCCAAATGTGCATCAATTTGCGACATAATTTGCAACATGGGACATGAAAAGGCCGAAAATATATGAAAATATGACGATTGTACAGCAGTCGCAAGAACAATTGGTCGATTTAATCACGTCTTACAAGTGTGAAAACAGTTGGCCGGCTCTACCGGCTGCAACATGAAATTGGTCTCCATGGGCAGCAGTAGCCGTAGCCAGCTGAGGCAGGGGCGGCATGCTACCCACACCCGGCGTGTCTGCTACCTGAAATCTATTCAATCTATTTCAATCTCCCGTCATTGTTCTGTTCATTGTATTCTGATTCGGGCTGATTCCCGTAGCATTCATGAGCTCCAGAATTTTTTGGGCTGGAACGCAGCAGCAGGATGTTGAAAAATCTGGGCGCGCCACTCCCCAGATCTTCTCCCGAACGGTTCTGGCACGCCTCAGAAGGGGTCGCCGGGAAATCTGCAGAAGTGTCCAACCAAGGAGAACAAAGAACAAGACAGAAAATGGTGGCTCTGACTAGTACCGGACCTGCGAGACCTGCTGCGTCCACAAATCTCTGAGCTCAATACTCTCGAACCTCTGGCTCACTTCCCATCGGGGAGTCCTGCAAATTGCACATCTCAGCGGGCGAAGGTTGATATCTGCATGGAATCGCCTGACCCTCCATGGCCGATGAGATTCCGTGGGGAGCTATGGATCTATGGCATGGAATACCAACTTGACCAAGGTGACACAGATGAAATATGTACGGTATGATCATGTATGATCAAGTTGTGACTCATGGGTAGCAACTGGCAGATATGCAATTCTATCCCACTGATTCAGGGGACTTAGTCCAGTTGCTACCAATATTCCACCCACATCCAAACACATCCAGACTTCAAGCATCATCGTAGTGAAAGGGAGCCCACTTTTCCACAGCACTTTTTCCCCTCTGGCACGTACTGGCAAATCGATCGCGACATTCTCCTTTGGCCGAATTCGAACCGGCACGTCTCTCACGTGTACCCTGAAGGGTGCACGAATCTCAAGTGGCCTTGCAACAGGGGTACGCGTGCAAAAATCTACATAGTCACTGCAGCCTTTGGTTGCGATCAGCACTTGACATAGTCATAGGATCCATCGAATGTATTGGTGGCATATGTCAACGAACTAGCGAAAACACTAATGATACGTGTTGTCCATTGTTTTTCAGTGTCTATGCAGCGCCGCAATCACTTCAAGCATGGACCAAAACTGGGGTAGACTAAAAATGGAATAGCCGCATTGCCGATGCTCAAGACTCACATGCCAAAATGTGGGGGTCCCAGCCAGTCCGGAGGTCTCAAAATTTGAACCCATACAGTTATCATACAGTTATCCGATGTTACCATCCAATGAATAATTGCATATCATATTGTACATCTCTATATATATATACACGTGATATGATATGATATGATATGATATGAGATGAGATGAGATGAGATGAGATGATATAGGTATCACTGGAGGATGATCCGCACACGACCCCACTGCGCCATGTGGCACCCGGTGCTGCACTCCAACGGAGGTCAAGGACTCCACTTTGGGGTCGGCCAGAGGCAACACTGAGAGGTACCAAGGCACCAGCGCATGCCAGCAGCAGCCTCCCTTACTGGGTACGGAATTGTAGGGTACCGATTGGGTACCGATTGTGTGGATTGAAAATGATGTAAACTTGGAATAAACATAAAATCTAGTAAAATCTGACAATAAAATGAGCGGGTTGGAATGGGTTGGAACAAAGTCCTGGAAAGTGAATAAAATGAGGCAAGGAGGCTGAATCAAATCTAAAGCAGCAGAAGCCTGAGTTCTTCGTATAGAGCTGCAGGTCACAGCAGTGATAGGAGACGCATTGAAAAGTATTGAAACATTCGTTAGCTAACCAGCCACCTAGTGACGACAACATCTTTAGCTGCTTAACCTGGGCGTCCGCTGCGTGTTCTGAAATGTTCTGCATTTGCAAATGACTGCCATGAGCAATCAGCATCAATCAGGCAGATGGAGGGGAACCTATAGCGAAGTCCATGATCTTCGTGCAATTGGCGAAAATTGGCGAAATCTAATCACGCTTCACCGCGCGGCACCTCTCGGCACCCCTCCACCGACCCCCTACTCTGACCGGCACTTTCCATCAGTGCCAGGTCAGTATCAGAGGCCCTGTGGCCATCATTGGCGCATCTTTTTTACTTGCACCCATCGAGCAGGAAATCAAGTGGATTCAAGCAGTAAATGGCAGTGCTATCACGCAACAATGGCCAAACCCCTCAACATTTATGTGCGTATGATTTGTTCCAAGGTTTCACGATATCCAAAGGTTTGGCTTCCAAGGTTTGGAGATAAATGGTTCCTGTCGTGGGCCACGGCGCACGGTCAGCTTATCAGCTCACATGGGCCGCACCATCATCGGCCTGGACCAGGGTCAATACTAAACTAACAAAGAACCTCAGGGAAGACTCGAATGGTACTGTAAACCATTGTAAAACAAAAAATGTAATGAGGATTGCTGTGGTGAGTGCTCATGTAAGTCATGTAAGAGTCATGTATATAAAAACTATTATAAACTGCATATATCTTGTCAAAGGCCCACTTTCGATTCCGCGCCTCGGCACCGACATGGGTCTCATCTGCATGCCCGGCACTTGCCCCGGTTGCCCCGGTTGCCCCGGTTGACCCCCCGGTCCCATGAAGCGCGGAGAGATCAAGGCAGTGAGCCCCGGCCGCGCCTCGATCTGACATGACACCGCTAGATTCATCTAGATTCCACGTATGCATATTATGCAGTGCATGTAATGTACATGTATATAACAATTAATATATCTACACAGGAAAGTTTCCACAATTGATGCAGTTATCGTTGGGATAAACGGAAACAGCTTAGCAAAATCAGTTGGGTGGAGGAGCTGTGCCTGCATAGGCTGCATAGGCTGCATCGGCTGCATAGGCTGCATAGGCTGCATCGGCCTGCCAGCAAGGTGCGTCAGAGTGTCAGAGTCAGCTTTTTGTTGACAGTCCCAAAAGGTTGCCTCGAAGAGGTCTTGGCGCAAAACCACCATGTTCAAAGGAATCTCATCTGCAAATGGTAGGTTTTCCATGGTTTTCCGATACAACTCATACCCTCGCCTCATAGGCATCAACGGCCTTGCAGGTACGGTCATGGACCCCACCGCAGGCTGCAACCCTGGCTGTGTGGCAGCCATGGCCATGGCGGCCATGGCGGGCTGTGTGGCCATTCCCAGCGCCGGACGTGGGGTGGGCACGGAAGCTGCCATGGCAGCCTCACAGAGGGTTTAACCGGTTCAACATCACTGCTGCAACTGCTGGAAAATCAGAAATCCAGATATATCCAGATGGAATGGGCGGATTGGCTGGGGAGAATCCTGAAAAACATCAAAGCCATCCATCAAGTTTTGCGTCATCCAGCCTGCGGCACATAGCCAGCAGGGGGCAGCTGCGGCTGGCTTTGTGCCAAGGTCTGCCGTGCAATGCCGCCGATGCTGGCAGGTGGCGGCTCCTTGTAGCGAAAGTTGTGGCAAACACCACAGACTGGCGCGATCCCAATTTGACGGGTAAACTGCCTGACCTGAATCCCGCATGAACTGTTTTGCAGTTGAGGATCGGAAGGATCCTTCCGCAGCACCATGCTTGTGTCCATAACTTGCGAAGGGTCCTCGCCGTTTTAGAGCCACGAGAACTTCTCGTAACAAGGTTCCGTGTCGAGTAAAGGCAGTGTACAGCATACCACCAAAGTCTAATTGTATTATATTGTATTTATTTGTTCCTTCAGAAGGATTTCCAAATGGCATGATCAGTGTGCGTGGCATTGATTTAGTGCCAACGGCAAGGTCCAGAAGTCCTAAACTCCAAGGAATGTGATTTGAATATCTCACCAGGTGTGCAACTGTCAGTTTTCACATTGACCAACCCAGCCCCAACTGCAGTCTCCTCAGCCGCAGCACCCTTAGCAAGACTGGTGGGTTGTCCATCCCCTGTGATGACTAGTGGGGCATTGGCAAGTCTGTTTCCACAATGGTGACTGTTGATGACTGACAAGGCCGCAAGTCATGCAGGCTCCGAACACGAGGTTGGAACCTTGTTTGAATTCCTACCCAAAATGACACCCCTTGAAGATACCAATTATGTCTCAACTCACAGGCCAAGAAACGCTGGAGTGGAGCGATTGCATTGACTGGACCATCTGAACTGGCACCTGGAATCAATCGATGATACTTGAACCATCTTGAACCATCCTGAAGCATCTAACCATGCTGATCCCATGGCAACTGCATAAGGAACTGCACAAAAAGAAATCGCTGCAAAGATCCGCAGCCAAACTTGATCCTTGTCAATACTCCTAGAGACATTCACAGAGTAATCAGAGTAGAGGCCACCACAAGAGTCGAATGTGTCCATCACTACAGCTGCAGGCCTGTTGCGAGCCAGCTCGGCTGCTGGCAGTGCTCACCACTTTGCTCACAGGAACCTGCCGGAATCGCTATCACATCTCAGCAATTGAAGATACCTCAAATCCATCCCAGCTGTAGTCATTTTATATACCCAGGTATGTGGCCAAGGAAACTCCTTGGTTCTGAGCAAACCTCTTTGTTTCCAAAACTGAATCAAAGACTGTGATGCAATCGCACTCGCATCATCTCGCGTCTGTCCTCGCCTCGCTCGTGCGATGCTGCTGGGCGGGTGAACCAGCCTCAGTTTGCCACTTCGGGTCAGTCCATCACTTAAGCCCATCCTAACTCGCGCACTTCCAAAACTTCCCAAGCAGCATTGTTTGCCAAAGGGTCCATTGAAGCTTGTACAAAATGTCAAAAATGTCCACTGGTTGCCGTCCCAGACTCCGTCACAGACACATTGCCATCCGAAGGTGGCGCCTGCAAGGAAGCACAGTAGGATACAGCAGGTAGACACGCTGCAACATGTTTTTACATCTATTTCATCAATATATGTTTCATTATGTTTCAGTTTTTTTCCCAAGTGGTTTTTGGGAATTGAAAAATGACACACTTTGATGATTTACAAGTTACAACCATGGTTTGACAATTATTTTATGACCATTCAGACCATTCAGCAATTCTTCCAAAAATTTCTTCAGCATTGGTTTACCCTTCCCATTTTTTGTTACAAGCCCAACCCACCAGGTTTTTTCGCCCCACCTGGTAGCTGCCCATAGAGGCAATGCTGGCCATGCTCTGCCGAGGTGAGACCATCTCTCCCTGGTATTTGGCAATGGATTTGAGTCCATGTCATCCATGTAACATGTGGAACATTGTGGAACTATAGACACTAAGTACTAATACGGGATTTTCACAAATCCAAAGCATAGGAGACACGAGACTCAAGCTCATGAGGCTAGTGTAGCCTCTACATTGTAGAAAATTCTGACTGACTGGGCTACACCGTTTTATAATGTTTTATAGACGATGGATTGTTTCAATGAAAATTGGCCAGCGTGTGCCCACTCTAGAAACTCACCACCGACTGCCTGATACGGGCGGGCCGAACCATCCAAGATCACTTCCTCACGATCAAACGGAATCCCTGGGACATGTTCAATCACAATCCGCCCGATGCTGGAACTGCATTCCAAGGGTCTGCTGGTGGGTTTGACATTTGAACCCTTCTTCTCGGTGACATATCACCCTGACCACAGCTGCAAAAGGCGGGACTTGGTGGTGGTGATTCGATTCTTGAAATGCTGCAACTGAACTTTTGCGTCACCAATGTGCGAGGGTAATTCTGGAGCAGGGTTTGATAAATCAAAACTGCCAGGACTGCACGCCTCTTGCTGTCTGGGGGATATCTCCTAGCTGCTGGCTCGCACAAATTCAGCAACAAAAGAAACAAGTCCAAAAGTGTAATGACAACTTCGGTTATCTCGCTTGTGTCAATCATTTCAATTGTCGCATCCGTGTCATTCATTTCATGGAAAATTGTGCGCTGAGAGCCGAATAGACTCAGTTAGAAAGTATGGTATCTCCAAATCATCTCCTGCAGGCTGGAAGTGCTCGCCAACTGCAATCTTCGAGAAGGCGAGTCCTGCACCCAACTGCGCTGCCCTGCTGCTAGAAACAATGCCCAAAACAATGCCCAGGCCTGCGCTGGTACCGCGTCCTAGGACGTCATGAGGGCATAGGAACTGTTGGGAACTGTCCAACCGTCCACCAAAGTCAGAAAGGTGCTACCAAGGTGCTGCCTGAAACCCCCGTGGAGAGCCTTCACATGCCTCACAAAACCCAGCACAGCATAGCTTCAGCGAGCTCCCTACGTCCCTTGTGGCTACGGAAAGAGGAAACAGGAAATGTCATGAAATGTCTAGTCACATGCGCTGTGCCGCCCAGCAACCTGCGACACACCACCAGGGGGCTCCGCCTCAGAATTCTTTCATGGGTCAAGTACCTGAATTGGCCCTTCATTAGGTTCATCTTGTTACGTTAGAATAAAGTAACATAATGTAACATAGTAGTCTAATCTACTATAATCATGTCTGACTCACTACCTGCTGTTCTCCAAGTCGCTGAGGTAGAGGGCAACGGCCCGGTCATCATATGCATCAATCGTCTGGGAGACGCTGTGGCCTCGAGGCTTGCATTGGACGTCAGACAGAACACTCAGAACACCACACAAATCAGGAGAGTGCGTGATTGTCGCGTCACTATTTTTTGCACATATCAGTTCTCACCAAGGGGCATTGTCGTTGGTCACCTGCGATGGCAGATGATGGCAGCATGGCAATTCCTTGCTGATTTCAAGACCTACCCTGCCATCCACTTCTCTGATTCGTCAGGAGCTTGACATGTCTTGATCCTCCAATTGTGAGCCCTTCCCAGCGGGCACCGGCATCGCAAAGGCAACCATGCCGTTGGGCAAGAGCACACGCTGGCCCTGCTGAAGTCTCCTGAAATGAGAAAATGATTCCGATATGTTCCGATAAAGGTGGCGCTTCACTAATTTGATCACAAATCTGACAGAACAATTCACAACCAGGCAAAATCCATCAAAATCCATCAAAATAAATCAAAATCCATCAAAATAAATCAAAATAAATCAAAATCCATCAAAATCCATCTTTTTTTGTCAAAATCCGCTTCTTTCGCTTCACTCTTGGGCGCCTGATAGGTGACGAATCTCCAGCAGGTGGCGCCGTTTGAGACGCCGGATCCTTGGTCAAACGTCGTTCAGCCGTGCACAGAGAGGCTGGCCGATGCTGGCAGATGCTGGCTGAGTGGCTGGAATCCGCTTGGTTGAGCCAGGGCTCTCAGTCGGCCCAGCCTGGGAAATTATGGGAAATTCAAACACAAAGGACATAGGGCACAAGAAGTCCCTTCGGTGGGTCAACGCCCTCGCCACCCAGTGCTAAGATGTGCTAAGATGTGCTAAGATGTGCTAACCCCTCCCAACCCATTGACATCTGCTTGACATTGTCGACCCTCAACTTATTTCAAATCTTGAGGATTTTGAGATGAGCCTTGCCCTGGGCGAGCTTGGGGCCGTTTAAGGTAGTCACCTGCCACTGTGGAAAAAGTCCATGTTGTGTGGTTGTTGGTGGTAGTCTGCGTTTGTTTCGCACAAATTGTCTACAGCTATACCTAAAAGATCCTAAAAGTATGTACATTTGGCAGCTGATCTGCTCTGAGCATGTCTGCACCTCTGCCTGGCTGCTGATGCTGGAATCCACCTGAGGCACGAACACAAACAATCTGAAACACATCCTCTACCAACACTCGAGCGCGTCCCTGTCGTACATCCCACGTATGATCCAAAGCATCCGCCATGATTCACCCAAATCTTCACCTCTACGCATATCTGATCATATCTGATATATCTGGCATATCTCAGTTGATTCCATGTAAAAACTGCAGCCCAGCAGCTCGCGACATGGCGGAGCTCATACGAGGCGGATAGGCACTGCTGCCACTCCCCACTGAGGTGGTGCGACGGATGCCGGGCGCACTGCGCAGGTTCTGACGCACCTGTCGCTTCGCAGCGGAATTGATGCGCTGAAGGTTCCTGTTCCGATTCTTGGAAAGGTATGGAAAGGTATATTGTGGACAACCATGAGCCAGCTCCAAGAAAAACTGCAATTGTTGAGATATTGGACAGTCGGAGGCCTGAGCGGCCAAGTTGAAGTCGAAACCCAAAGATTTTGCCTGCGGAAGAGGCTGGAGGAGACTTGACAATCCAAATCATTTCCCAGTAATTACAATTACATCGACATACCTGCCATCCACTTTGACACAATGCAAGGCTGAAAAACGGATTCATTTCTTCAAGTAGGGACAGTTGAGTTTCATGGGCGCTTCATGGTGGCTTACTTTTTTGGCACTCGAAGCCCCAATCCTCTTCGCAAAGAGTGCCACCACGTAGAGAAATGGCTTTCGCTTCCAATGCTTCCAATTCCTAGGACCCAGGTGACAAGCCTGACTGGCCTTGAGGATCCAGGGACATCCGGGAATGGAAATGTGTACAGAAAATCGCTGAAAATCGACTAGCATGTTCCTGTTGGCGTCTAGCCATGACAAATGCCAAGAATCATGGGCCACTGCCAGCTGACGGCTGTAGAGTTCTCCCTCAACCTGCAGTGGATTCACAAGCATTTGACGCATCTAGCGTAGATATCCATAGATGGGCATGCAGGAATGGAATGAATTCACTGGATGGACAATGGATGACAATGGCACGTCCTTTTCCCATTGACATGATCTATTTATCTGACTTCATCTTCATTCATCTTACCCCCCACATCCCAATCCCTCCGCCAAAAAAACAGTGAAAAATCATCAGTTTTGGCTGCGGCCTCCAGCCGCATGGGGCCAAAGCTCTCCACCACACGTCGACGCACCTCATCCTGCGACTGCATTACCAGCTCCTTGCGGATTGGTGCGAAAATCTCAGGATTGTTTGGGGATATTTGGTGAATTTGGGGATATCCCTGCTTCAAATGGTGATAAATGGATATAAATGGTGGATAGAGTGTCCAGTAGTGAGTGTGAGATACATTGAGATACCATATGACAAACCAAAACAGGATAAAACAGGAACATAAAATCGCAATTTTGACTGGGTGAATTAATTGTGTGCAAATGGGGATTTGACATTGCCCTGATGGTTTATCAAAGGGTATTCTAGGGGGAAAAATGGTGGGCTGGATTGTGTATTTACCGATTGGTTGTTGTGGGGGTGTGCCTCTCGATTAGTCAGGAAGACATTCTTGCTGTCAACTCTTTGGATCAGGTGTTGAAAGTGCGTGGCTTGCCCACATGTTCCACAACAAGCTGGGCTGCGCAAGCACTCCTTTTTGGCAACTATGTTTGCACCATTAGGCCAGGTTTAAACCGTATACTGCACAACGTAGCATGGATAAGCCTGTTCTCTGTCAAAGATCACGTATTCTTGATGAATCTGACGATGCCTGTGATGTCCTTTGATCATTCCAGGGTGTACGACGATGGAGTCGTGTGTGCCAGCTGCATTGGTTCTGACTGGCGGCCTCCTTTCTTCATACCTGGTTTCTGTAGCAAGAGAAGCATCACCGAGTGCCACACGGGCGATTATCAGTGTCCTCTCAACCTTACAACTACAGCCATTGTGATGCACCTGACAGGTATACTGATGGCTCTTACATGCAGCACATGCGAAGTATACCCCGCCACCATACATGGCACGCTGACTGGTGCGATTGTCAAAGCCATCTTGGACGATTGAGTCAGCATTTCCCCAAGAGGTGCCATGCAGGAGAATTTTCTCGTCAAGGTCAGCTGCCAGTGCCTCTCCGCAGTCGAAAATTGCTTGGGAGTTGGTCATCACTTGCCCGTTGCCATCCAAATCAATGGCAGCAGATCTGACCGAAACGTCGTTGATGGCATGATCCTGTCGCATTGCTGCAAGCCTGGCCTGGTATCTGTGCCAAAGCCGAAAATTCTCGATGCGGTGCACCGATTGAATGCGTGCCGTGCTCATCAGAGAACATGCCGTGGCAACATCCGCCTTTGCATGGCCTGTAGTCTGTAGGACCTTCTCAATGGCAGCATGGATGTGCGGGTCATTCACCTCCACATAGAAAGCCTGCAAATCATTGCCCTGTTGAAGCAATGCCTCTGTCTTGGTGACCCATTGTGAAGGGACTCCTGGTAGAATGCGAATCCCACGCACCCTGTGCGTGGAGACATGTTTCTGTTGCATCAGCTCGAAATCGACAATACGAGCTACTCCACCAGAACTGATAGTGGCATGTCGACTGCCTGGTTTCTGGCGAATATATGCCAAATACGCCTCGTGCATCTTATCATTTCCTTCAGGGGGCAGCGCATGCCAAGTCCCATCGATTTCATATTGCCAGCAAGCACCATGACTCAGAACAATGCTGGAGATGCCTTTTTGCGTCTGCAAATCTGCCCTCAACTTGGCATTTTCTTGTGACACTTTGGTCAGGAGTTCCTTCCATTTTGTCCGCTCCTTCTCAGCCTTCTGACGCTGATTGCGTTCGCTGGTCACTGCACGTAGGGCATTTCGCAATTTCTCCTCTAAGGCTGCAATCCTGGCTTCTTGGAAAGAGATCTCCGGTTGCGAAGGAGACTTCACTTGATTGGAAGGATTTGAAGGACCTGAAGGATCTGAAGGATCTGAAGGAGTTGAGTCATTCTCAGGTTTGCTTCCACTCGAGCCCCACCCAGATGCCGTCCAAGAATCCCAACCATCCCATGCCGATTGCTGGGATGCATCTGTCCAAAAGTCTCCAAAGTCCCATGGATTCAATGAATCCCTGGAGTCTCGTGAGTCTCTGGAGTCCCTAGAATCCCTGGAATCCCTCGAGTCATTCGATGTCGCCCGGCGCCGCTTTTGTTTCGGTCGAGGATCATACCATGAGGTCCCCCGCTTGGAGGCCTGGTCCATGATGGAACATGCTTGAGCGGCAAAATGGCCCTGATCAAGGTGCAGTGGTGCAGTGTTGACTCGGAAAGCGAGGCAAAGATTTTGAAAGCATGAGTCATCCAATGTCATCCACCTAGACATGACTCTGACAAGTGACTTTCATTGGCACATTGATGCGGAGCAAATCAGTTCAGATCAAATCCATGTCACTTTCTTCCTATCAGTGCCGTATAAATATTCTTATATATTGTTTGCCACCCGCCCTGTCTTTCCAGCATGCTCCTCGACAATCATCTGTTGAGCGCTCTCTGGCTCCTGTCCCTCAGCAACCATGTCCCGCACACGCCTCAGCGGCTGTTCCAGTTGCTTAGCTCCCACGATATCGGCAGAGACTCCCCCGCTTCAAATCCATCCGGTGCCGAGACGCTGCACCAAGTCCTTCTGCGATGCCGAACCGGAATCCGCATCTTGCAACATACTCACCACCTCGGTGGCTGTCGAGGTGGAAACGGCAAATATTTATTCTTCAGCCGCTCCAGGTGGATGGGATTCAAATCGAACTCTGAATCACAATGCATGAGCCAGCTGAAGTGTTGATGTGGACTTGTGGATTCTGAAGCTAGACACCAATTTTGTAAAATATAATGCCAAGAGGAAACTAGTGTCAGCCAATCCGCTGAAGTCGGGATTTGTCAGAATCCCAGGATCGTTCAACATAATCCGCAAACGTCCAACATCTACATATTTATATATATAGATATATCTATCTATCTATATATATAT
>Ga0126342_10016168_pt1 | contig 13028 bp, 11 predicted proteins | sample Cyp1metagenome_FD_92528 | JGI IMG/M metagenome (GOLD analysis project Ga0126342, IMG submission 92528) | Coral microbial communities from Lord Howe Island, Old Settlement Bay, Australia - Cyphastrea 1 metagenome | ecosystem: Host-associated > Invertebrates > Cnidaria > Coral ... | reverse complement strand
CTGTGGATGAACCTATATAGCAGGAATCCCATGTTTGCTGCAGACCTGGAGGGTAGATGATGGTACTGGGTGGGGGTTTAGCAGCCCAAGCAACCAAATGTTTTGCGGAGATTGACAGGAATCCGACAATCAATGGGGTTTATGAATTAGGTTGATCACACTATAAAAATGGGTCTGCGTCCAAACCTACGATCTTTCCCAACATGGGTACTAGCGCACAACCCGAACTTATTTTTAGGATGGGAACTACTGAACTACTGTACGAGGGTATAAGGGGTTTGGCCGTCAACAATCCTGGATACTTTGGAGAGACCTTTTGCCAGACCACAGCCCATAGATGAAATCAAGCCATGGTCAGTGTAGCCTTGGGGAAAACATCAGTCTTGTGAATTGCTGGCCTTGCTATGTATTTTTACATCTTCCCAAACATGAAGTGATTGGGGTACGTGATTGCTGCCATACTTGTTTAAGCTATGAAATCACTTGTTTCCTTTTAGATTGCGATTTCATCATGATTTCATCATGTTGTCACAATTTGTCACAAGTTGTCAGCTCCCAAAAAATCAAATCTCGATATTTGATCCATCTTGATCCAGGCCAAGTGATATTTTTCCGATTTTTCCGGCCATCCCAGCCCCTTTTCTCCATGCCCCAGGCAGCTGCCGCACCGCATGCCGCGCTGCCCGAGAGCCAGCGGAGCGACTCGGTGGATCCACTGGCGGCGCCCGTGGACACGGACAGCCAGGGCGGCCAGGGCCGCGACCAGGGGATGAAGGTCTCCCAGGCCTCGCAGGACGCTTGGATGATGAGATGAGTAATGAATGACAGATTTTTTATAGGGTTGATTGATGTTGATTGTATGAAGTATGATAGGTTATCATGTAGATATATAATCAACATTAATCAACAACGTTGGATATTGAAGGGTTTTATTTTGTATATACATATGATATCATATGCTGGGAGAGAATCTTCGAGTTAATCAATGAAACCGAGTATGAACCATTCATTTTGGGTTCTGGTCTGATCCACACTCATTTCTTGCAACACTTGACCCTGAATGGTTTTGCTCACAAAGGCGCGCTGTTTGCAATCATTGAGTGTCAAAGGCTAGTCGGGAAACGGGATATCATAGGATGACGATTGGCTAAGGTGGAATCGGTCCAGCCAGAGGTGAGTCATGCAGAAAGCCCTGGCCAGAACCTGTCAGCTGATGCATCAGTCGCTTCTTTCCAGGAAGGATCAAATCAGAGACTTGGTGTTCGGTGCTTCCTGTTGCTTCGGATGTAACGTACTTGGGATAGCCGTTGTGAAACTATATGTGAAACTATTCAACCCAAAACTGCCCTGGGGGTGGTCTTACTGTTGCAAATCGTCGGAATACTGTCAAGAGCTTGAAGGGGTTCTATCAGGTTCTATCCAAATCAGCCTTTCAAAATGGACATGTTTTGTTTTTCCCCAAGTTGTCTCATGGCCATTCCCATGGCACCAATGGATCTCCATGGATCTCCATGGATCGCCCAGGACAGCTGCTGAGCTCCCGCAGTTCTTTGCCCAGATGACGCAGGAAGATGTGCCATTAAGAGTGCCAATCGAGGAGGCTTGGGAAATTGGACCCAAGGTACACCACGAGGTACCAAAATGGAAGAAATCGCTAGAAAGTCATGGTGAATAAAAGAAACTGATTCCTTCCAGTCATAGGCCATAGGTAGTTTCTTCTTGAATTTACCCCTGCTGAATGAAACTCTGCGGGATGGAGAAAACAAAATGACCAGTGATAGGATGTTTGATTTGTTCGAGGGCATGTCATATAGATCCAAAATGTTCCAAACTACCACACTTGGGTGTCAATGATTCAGAGATGTGCTTGCCACATGATTTATGGTGATTAATGGTGATTTATGGTGGTTTGTGCCAGTGTCCCACGAATTCTTCGGGGCAGGACATCCCCAGATATAGAATCAGTCTACCTCGTCCCATGGATGGACCTCGGACCAGGTTTGCTCACGTCCGGTGGAGCCCGCAGAGCCGGAGCCCGCGGAGCCCGCGGAGCCGGAGTGGTGGACTCAGAGGTTGCAGTGAATGAATAAGCGCGTGGTGAATGAATGTGAATGGTTGATGAATGTTAATGGTTGATGAATTCTACACAAAAAGTCGGAACTATATGAACTGTTCCCACTTTTTCTCGGCTTCTTGGATCGTTGATTTGCAGGGCATCTCCTGCATGGTCCTGGTTAGACATGAACGAGACAAGAATCTGTTGCTCCACTGGACGCATTTCGAGGTTCCATGGCTCCGAACCTAAGGCTCCAGTCAAGGTTCAGCTTGGGGCAAGGGTGTCGAAGATTCAAGGATGTTTCTGGGATTTTCCAAGGCCATCTCGAGCATTTCTGAATAATCATTATCAATCCCTAGATGGCACTGCCTTTCTGATTTCACCGAAGCGTGCCTTGTATATTTTGCCTCAATGGCAATAATGTGACTGTTCATGTGGAACGTTGGTTTGCTTTTGAACCGACAGATTTAGAACAGAGTTTAGCTTGGAAGATTTGTGGGTATTGTTTGCCCCGTTGCGGTAAGATATTCCCGAGAGGACACATTTGTCCTTTCATATCGCATGTTTGCCATACGCTCCCCAAAGCACTGTGGAATGTGGATTTCCAAAGTACAATTTCGAGAGGCTCTTCATTCTTGGGTGTTGGTCATTTGGAGGTTTCCTGAAATGGGGGTACCCCGGGTACCCCGGGTACCATCATCCATCCATTACCATCTTCAGCGGACAGGCCAAGCGCACGGCGGCTAAGAGTCGACCCAGGACTGCTGGTTGGTAGTTGAACATGTTGAAACATTTACTCTTCGGTGCCAAAAAAAGCGTAGCTGGTGGGAAAATCCCGTATAAATGGCATTTCGCTGTGAAAACCAAATATAATTCTTGGATTTTCCAGCACACCGTGTTTGATTACTAGAACTGCAAAACAAACCAATTTTTTTTGTCGATGAAGCGGGGGTCAAATCCATTTGACAGCTACCTATGGGAATTTGCAGCTATGCTAGTTAGTGGGTACAATAATCTGTTTTGGTTGGTGGGTGGCATCTACCCCAGACGATTGAAATCCACTGCTCACAGCAGGCCTTTCCGTTTTTTATTTGTTTGTTCTTTAATCTCCACAAAGACACCACAACCCCTTGTTGAAACACTCCCCAACGTTGAGTCCCCACTGAAAGAACTTCGGCTCTTGAAGTCCAAAGCGTTTGCGGCAACCATCATGCTGCATGCCGTTTAAGGATATCCTGGGATAGTCCCAATGGTCCCATGTTATCCCATGTTCTGAATTTGTTCAACAGTACTGCGAGGATCCCGAGCTCGACCACCAGCTGGCAAAGGCGTTATCCTTTTTGTCATGGCTCATGGGAACCCGGATGGTTTCAGCATGCGTTCTTTGGGGGCCCTGATTGGTGATGGTAAACTGGGCGTTAAACGGTTAAACCGTGTTAAACCTATTGTATTGGGGATTATCTGCAGGATCATGGATGGATATGGATGGCAACTGCCGGGGTTTGCATGAAACATCAATGGGCTTGCGGATTGATTTGTCTTTCTGTCCGCAGCCTCTTCCATTGCCAGCCGCATGGGACGTGACTCAGCTCAGCAGCCCCTGAAACAAAGAAAGCTATGCCGCCTTCTACATGAGGAGAGCGCTTAGCAGTGAACAAAAACAATAGTCTTTCAGCGACCAAAAGACAACCTTGTCGTTGGAACACCGAGTAAAGTTTGAAAATCCAACTTTTGTGTTTTCTCAAGAAAGAGCCTATAATTGGCACTTCGTTGTTTTCCGTGGCAAATCAAGGAGCAGAAAGGTGTTCTCCCAGTCCAAAATCAGCATTAAAACAGCATCCCAACAGCTTCAGGAAAAAAAAAAGCACATCAACATTAATCTCCCCAGATTCAAAAATCAAATAAATCCATCAACATGAATTTCCCCATCTTTAAACAATGACTAGATCCCATATAAATCCCAACCCCGTCCCGGTTTGCCTCGCCATGGCCAATGCGGCGCACGCGGCGCACGAGCAGCCCATGACGCCGAGCAACCTGCTGGCGCCCAGCACGGTGAGCGCGGCGCTGATCAGCGGGATGGCGGGGGGATGTGCACAGGCAGGGCATGGCAGGGCATCGGAGCATGGCGGTTTTGAAGATCAAATAGCCATAGTTTCCCATATGGGTGTGTCTGAAAATAGTGTACCCCTAAACCCAATGGTTAATGATCATTATCCCTATTAAATGGCTCTAATTGGGAATATACCCTATTTTCAGACAAACCCATATGCTCCATGTATGGAATATTGACCTACATTTACCCAACAACTGGCCCAAGTGTAGGTAAATATACTATACATGGAGCATATGGGTTTGTATGGTTCATGTTCATACCGTTGAACTATGGTTAATTCTAACATGAATGTTGGGATCCACTATAGTACACCATGCTACTATAAATCATCATAAATCCTCTGAAATAGGGGTACGTACATATTGGATTTTTTTTTGATTTCTTTTAGAACAGCAATAATTTAATTCATACACCGCCCATATTTTGATGGTTTATACCACCCATAGATGTTGAAAATTAAGGATGGTTTACTATCGCTTTACTAGCATTATGTCCATTCCCTTAACCCTTAACACCCTCATGGTTAATGGTCTCAGACATGTGTGAATACCCTATTAAACAATGGTGCTCTGAAGGATGTTTACTATGAACGGGGGAAGGGATCAATGTACATATATTGTAAAATTCACAATAACACAACATACAACAGCATTGTGAACGGGGGCTATCATAAATCATCCAGAGATATCCCAAGTAGGGGTATATGATTTTGTCGACGTGTCCTGCCTGGTTTGGTGTGTGTGTGTTGCTGATTTTGGAATCCTTGCGCTGTCCCTGGGAGTGGATGAAACCATCCAGCCTGCATGACGTGTTGATTCCAGTGTTGATAAGCGCGCTTTTCAAAAGCAGAAAAAGTTAGGACAGGCCCCATGCCAATGGTCCAAAGAACAAGAAAAACAGAAACTCTTCCTGAAAGCCGTGCCCTACAGAACTGTTGAGATTTGTTCATTGCTTCCCTTTTTTTTACCCCATGATCCATTCATTGCGGAGATCAGGTGATGTACATTGTGCCACTGATGTGGCTGCGTACCATTATGGAATATCAGTACAAGACGCCCGGCAGTGGAGGGATGACATATAAATATCTGCTACTTGGTGGGTGGCTAATTACCCCATTTTCAAAGCCAGGTATTCCTTTAAAAATGTATGGTGAATTATGGTGATGTGATTACGTTGTCTTTGTGATATCATCTGGTTATTTAACAGTTTGCCATGGAAAGATCCACCATTGTTAATAGGTAAACCATTTATAAATGGGCCATTTTCCATGGCTATGTTAGTCATAACCAGAGGGTAATGTCATGTACAAATACCCAGGCGCCACTGGTTCCAGACTCCTAGAAATCTCCAGACTCCGAGGAATGGCGAGGGCATGGCTAAGGTGGCTCAAACTCTTTGGAAGGAGGGTGGCGTTCGAAGATTCTATCGCGGCTTCTTGCACCTGGGCGCCAAGTTCTGGCAGAAATTGGAGGGAACAGTCCTGGCGAGAAAATGAAACCGCACGTTTCAATGGGTAAAAACACGGATTTCAAAGGAACATTTACAAAAAACATCCATATTGCAGGGACATTAAAAAATGGTTTCCTGATTTCCGGTCAACTTTTTATTAAGTCGCCCCTTCAACTGAGCAAATGCCCTGTGATGGTTGTCGATGGTGGTGATACTGGCTGTGCGGGGAAGCTGTGTGAACTTTGTGGGGCACATTTTCTGCCAGACTTAGCAAATTGAATGATTGGAAGGACTTTAAACCAGCTCTGATTGATTTGAAGATCGACCAAAAAAAACGGGCATTATATATATATATATACACACACACTTTCCACTTAAATCCACTTCACTCAACCAAATTTCATGAAGGCCTGCGATGCTTCTCGCGCCCACAGCACGCTTTGGCGACACGGCTCCTTAGTGGTGATTTATTGTGATTTCATAGTGATTCAAGCATGAAAAAATGCTGACTTAACCAACAAACATGTTGGTAACATTGGGATATGATGGGGATAAACTGAGGATAATCTGGATGATTTAGATCGACCTCTCGTGGTGACGTCACTTTTTTATGACGGTTAGGATTGGGGCAACTACTGGAAAATAGACGCGATGGCCCTTTTCCAGGGTTCTGAAATTATACTAATTTATCCAGTATAAATCTGGTTGGTGGTTTGGAACCATGGAATTTTATGACTTTCCATATATTAGGAGTAATCACCCTAACAGGGTTTCATATTTTTCAGAGGGGTGGCTCAACCACCAAGCAGACATGAATTGTGAAGTTGACAAGCCGTGTTACCCCTGGTTGGGAATAATGTAGATGTTTGTTTCCTCAGCAAGCAGACGGTAAATCTAGTTCTTGATTCCACGAGCGATTCTAATCCCTATCATGGTGTCTTACCGGTGATATCCGGTGATAATCAGTTGGATGAACCAGGCTTCAGGCTTGTTACAACTTCCATATTTGTCAATTTCTTTTGTGTATGTATATATAACGTCATATCGAAGGCTGGCTTGTAGACCCACATTCATTTTTGGGCCAAGTCCTCAGATTGAACGATATGCCGGGGCATAATGCCCTAAGTATAGTTACCCATACCCAGATATACCGTTTGGTGTGTATATATATATAATTATATATATATATGTTTGGTATATGTTTTCAACATACCCTAGGTATATATTATACTGTTGTTTTTAGTTATGTGTTGGTCATACCTTTTTCCCTAAACCAAGCAACTGAAAGTAGAACTCCTCCAGGCTGCTAATGAGTTAGCTCTCTCCAGTACCTCGGCACCGAACATCAAGGATATGGTCACTGGGTGTTGGTTGGTGGTTACCCTGCTGTAAACAGATTGCTATTGAAAATTGTGATATTTCATAGTCATGTTAGTTTGCGGAGTAAAATTTGAAAACCAAGTACCTAGGAAAGGAAGAATGCTGGAGTTGATGGTGGCATGATGTTCTGCTTATATAATTTGGGAAACAAAGCAACTTTGTCAGTGGATGTAAAAAACCGAGAACTAAGCCAAAAAAAACAGAAAAAACAACAAAATGCATCAAAAACTTTCAAAATCCAACAACAACAAAATCCAGGGCACGATTAAATCGCAGTAAATTGTATTAAATCTCAACAATTAAATCACCAGCTGGACAAAACACCAAGGCTTGGCTCATTTGGACATGCCCTTGGCGGCAAAGACGCTTTGAGCCTCAGCTGCAGCTAGCATGAAAAAAAACCATTCATAGAGAAATAGGGTTTTTGTTCCGTGCTATAGTGGATTTCCCAGCTATAAACCTCCAATTCAGTTCGATGATTTTCCCAGCGAACTAAACCTCCAATTCAGTTGGGGGATTTCCATTCAACTCATCTATATCTTCATAAGAATGGAATTGTCTGGACATATAAAAAAAAATCCGACATATTTCGGACTCCGGAGGTGTAACTTGATGTAACACTCTGGAGAATAATAGTCTCATGAAATATCTGACATATTGATAGGTCGGGTATACATAGTTATAGTTATACCAGAAAATCTATGTCCGTACTGAATTCATGATCACATCAAAAATTACTCAACTACAAATCAGATCCGTGCAATGCGATACTTATTCAACTATAAAACTCCTGGATGATAACTACTAATATTCATGTTACTGTACGCACTGCAGATATGGATTAATACTTAATTAACTATATCGATAGACATGATGATAGATAGTACTGAGTATTAAAAACATAATATATAACTGGGTAGTAGTTGCCTGAAACTATATCAGTAGTGGTATTATACTGATATTAATAGACAGTTGATCAGTGAGTATATATCACTAATCAAGCAATGTTTAAAGCGCCATGGTGAATAACATTGTACTATTGGATTCTTACTGTGGAAATAATTTGATGCTGAGCCATAATTAATCATGTGGTAAACCCAATAACAAACCATCCTCAAAATCACCATAAATGGGTGGTATAAATCATGCCCAACTGGTAGTTGACTATGATTGGATTTCCCGCATTATATCACGATTCAGCATGATTAATCACTATTAATGATTTATCCCCACATTTATAGTTGATTCACCATTCATATTCCATTATGAATCAGCATCACTATAATTATTATTAACATGTATTAACCAATTTCATTAATGATACTGATATCATCATTATCCAGCGCCTGGATCCGATTTGATGAAAATCCCTAGGTGCCTCAGTGACCGCTGCTGGCTTTCGTGTGGCGATTCTGCCCTTGGATGCCTGGAAGGTCCAGGGGCAGATAAATATCGTTGAATCATGGGATGAAATGGGGATATGATGAGTATGTATATATATATATATATTTATATCATATTATATATATATATTTATAGACGAATATAGATAGATAGACATAGATAGATAGGTTGGTAGGTAGGTAGGTAGGTAGAAAAATAGGTAGATAGGTAGAAAGGTAGATAGGTAGATAGATAGATAGAAAGGTAGATAGATAGATAGATAGATGAATCGATACATATATAAATGGATAGATGGGTAGATGGGTAGATGGATTGGTTGATTGATTAGATTGATTAGATAGATTAGATAGATTAGATAGATTAGATAAGATTAGATAAGATTAGATAAGAATAAGATTAGATAAGATTAGATAGATGGATAGATAGATATATAGATTAGATAAGATTAGATTTTAGATATATTAGATTAGATTAGATTAGATCGATTAGATAGATTAGATAGATCAGATAGATGAGATAAGATTAGATAGATGGATAGATAGGTAGGATAGATAGGATAGATGGATGGATAGATGGATGGATGAAAAGATGGATAGATGGATAGATGGAAAAATGGATAGATGGATAGATCGATAGATAGATAGATAGATATAGATTATATAGATTATATAGATTAGATAGATTAGATAGATTAGATAGATTTGATAGGTTAGATTAGATTAGATTAGAGTAGATTAGATTTGATTAGATTAGATTGGATAGATAGATAGGTAGATAGATAGATAGATAATTAGATAAATAGATAGATAAATAAATAGATAGATAGGTAGATAGATAGATAGATTAGGTTAGATCAGACCAGGTTATATTATATTACATAGATAGATAGATTAGATAGATTAGATAGATTAGATAGATGGATAGATGGATAGATGGGTCGATGGATGGATGGATGGATCGATGGATCGATGCATCGATGGACGGATGGACGGATGGATGGATGGATAGATAGATAGATAGATGGATGAATAGACGCTCAACAAAGCATGAAACTTTGGGTGTGTTTAAAAAAATGGTACCCCTGAAATCCAGCGATTTCTCATATTTTTCCATTAGACATGGACAATCAAGTGGGGGCATGCTCGATTTTTAGACACTCCCAATGGTATTTTGAAACTATTTGGATGACAACTGTATATTGGGACAACCAGAAAACCAGAAATACATGTTGGTGATAACGTATACCGTGAACATTGAAAACGTGATGATCTCGAAGTTGTTGTTTCACATTAACCCACGAGCTGACGATCCGGGATTCCATCTTCATTCTCTCCTCGTCGATTATGTGACCCCCTTTTTTCCATTGTTCATGCCCCTTCAGTTTTTGTTGGTTATACCATGTCATACCACCCAACGTTGCTGTTTGTTTTGTTGGTTACAAGAATCGTGGTCTGTTTTGGTAGTTCAATTCCCAACACAGTTCCTGCTGGGCAGGTCATGAAGCAAGTGCATGGCAAAGCCGCTGGGTGGAGAAGCAAGTCATTGAGGGATGGCTTTGGGGCTGGTGTAGAGATGATTCCAATTGGCAGGGTTTCACTAAGACATGGGGGATGTAACTAAGCAACACTTCAGATATGGTAAATATATGTAAATTTCCATCTGAAATGAAGATAGAACCAGTTTAAATATGTTTAAATTCTATGGTTCCTTCCAAAGATAGATCCAAAAGTTGCTGTTCCATGTGTTGTGGACCAATTGAATGATGGGGTTGCCATTGTAATGTTGGTAAACATAGCGGACCCGGTCCGAATGTCATCCCTTGGGTTGGACACTGAGCCGTCTCTGCCGGTTCCAAAGGTGTTTGGAAACCTGGTTTTGGGAAGATATAACGACTTCACTGTTCTCCCGAACCCTGGAAATCATGGTTTATTTTAGGGAAATCATCCCCAAATGGCCGAACTATTCAGGTTAGTGAAATATTATAAATTACCCAGATATATGTTGTTGGGTCCGAGGCCACAAAGTCCTAAGGCCTAAGGTACACCCAAGATTTCCAAAATCCAGCGATTTTTTCATCAGTTTCCCTACTGAAATTGCATTTTTGTTTGGAGATACTCCATTTATGGACAAACCGACAAACCCATGTCATATCATTTCATATCATTTCTGGTTGGTGGTTTGGAACATGAATTTTATTTTTCCATATATTGGGAATGTCATAATCCCAACTGACGAATTCATATTTTTCAGAGGGGTAGGTCAACCACCAACCAGATTTTATATATTGTCGGTTCTATCCCAATTGTATCCCCATGGTGGCTGGTTTAAAGGGGTATGCTTCGATGTATGTGCTGATTACCCAATAGCTATGGAAGATCACCCTGTCTGAACTTGATCCATGTCGTTCATAGATAATGTATGGCCCCAAAACGATACAACAGCTGCAATCCTGGAAAAAATTGGAGGAAACATCATTTACAACATCGTGGAAACACTTTTCAAAGATCCATCTTTTGGGGCTGTCTACAAGAAATTACCCAATCGTAGTATTCCCCATATATCTTTGTGGATCTCTTCCGTGTACTAGATCGAGGCCGGACTTGAACATTTGATTTACAAGGCTCACGGGGCCGCTGGTTTTTTGTGGCGCTAAGCGTGGGTTTAGCCCAGTGCATTCCCGGGGACTTGCCATAAGTAGGTGTGACCGAGCCATCCTCAAATGGTCGTTGTTTTTTTTTCTGGGTTACCGTAGGTTTACCAGATGTACTACTGTACTTTTTAACGTTGCAGTGCCACAGTGCTGAGTGCGCATGAGCTGTCTTCAATCCAGGTCCAAACCCAAGGTCCCAGAAGTTCAGAATGGATCATGGCCATCTGCCAGGCTAGACAGAATCCCTTTGCCCTCTGGCATGGGGGCATTGGAGTGCTCTTTACTCAAGGTTTTGGGCATTACCAGCATCTCGGCCGAGGGTTGATTGGATATGATTAGAGTCAAGACAGAAGCCCAAAACTCCCACTTAGACCACTGGTTCCTTGTTGGTGGTTGGTATTGCCCCTTTATCTGCCTTTGACATTGAATTTCTCGGGATGCGTGATAAAGATCCTTCTTGCTTCCTTTTCAGGAACCACCAATTCTCAGGATTTTGCCAAACAAATGACAATTTTTCATTCGGAATGCCGGGAGAGAAGACAGCAGGTCGTAAGACCTGCTGCTGTTGTTCATGATGGCGAATCAAGACAGATTCATTTCAATCCTGGCAGTTCATTTTGGTCGGTTTCAGGTGGTTCTACACCAACAATCTTCTGCGGGAGATCGTTCCTGAATTCGAGATCAGGCCGAGACCTTGCTTCCAATGCAACTCCCCCTCCATGTCGCTGCCCCTGTTGTTTTTGTTTTCCCTTGTTATCTTGTTGTCATTAATTGTCATTATATTTTGATTGTCCTGTAATTACATGTTCATTGCTGAACCCGCCACATCAAAAACTCAACCAAATGTCCTTTTCAACATGTTCAACCAACTTCAACTTCCACCAAGCCATCCCCCCCTTTCCGCACCGGGATAGCCATCCCCCACTTTCCGCACCGTGGCCCCCACGTTCTCCCACGTTCTCCCAGTTACGGCAAGCACCTGCGGCACGCCTTCATTGGATTCACCTCCTCGGTGGTGGCGGATACCTTGTGCAACCCCATCCGCGTGTTGAAGGTGAACCGCCAGGCGTCCTTGACGCGCACCGGTGGCCCGGAGATGAGGATGGATGGTATGGATGGTGAGGGGGAAGGGGGAAGGGGGAAGGGGGAAGGGGAAGGTTGGGGTGCTGGAGATGATTGGTGGTGGTGGTGGTGGCGGTGGTGGTGATGATGACGATGATGATGATGATGATGATGATGATGATGATGTAAGTGTGTAATTATATTAGACTATGGCAGTGGTATTCAGTGGTACTATGTGAAATTGCGGTTTGTTGATGTCGGTGCGATTGTGGTTCAGTTCCTGTTTAACCTGACTGAACCTTCACTCTCACCTTGTTTGTTTTTTCTTTTTATGGATATTGGTTTGGAAACTTAATCATGAAAAATGTTTGTCCCACATGTCCCACAATTTCTTGGTTTTGGAGGCTTCACACTCAGCGTGATACAGTACTTTTTATATATAATTATATATATATACATCATTATGTATATATACTATGTATATATGATTATATTATAAATTAGATATAATATATATATAAAACTATGCAATAATAATATACATAATATAGCGGCTGTGTTTCACCAGTTGCTTCACCAAAAGATCCCGTCACAGCTTGCACCAGCTGCATGACTTTACTGAGGTTATTGGGAAGCTGTCACTTTGCAGCAATTGATTTTCTTCATGGAGCTGGGTAGTGACAGATGCATGGAAGTGGCCCTTCAAGCAGGATGGAAGTGCCTGATATATACTATATATATATATATTAATTATATATACATATTATACATTATATATATACATATATATATATATATTGTATTTATATATATATGTAAAGAATTATATATTATATTTTTGTGATTATGTATGTACGTATGTATGAATATATTTCATGTATAACTATGTAATAATAATATTATATATATAT
>Ga0126342_10016167_pt1 | contig 13028 bp, 7 predicted proteins | sample Cyp1metagenome_FD_92528 | JGI IMG/M metagenome (GOLD analysis project Ga0126342, IMG submission 92528) | Coral microbial communities from Lord Howe Island, Old Settlement Bay, Australia - Cyphastrea 1 metagenome | ecosystem: Host-associated > Invertebrates > Cnidaria > Coral ... | reverse complement strand
GCTGTCCGGACAGCTGCATGTCTTTCCCGGCCGCAATGGATGTTTTGGATGCTTGCTGTTAGTCTTCTGTGCCGCTGCATGTTTACTGGCCAGCAATAATGGCTGGAATTAGGATGCGTCTAAAATGCTTGGTTTTCAAAACAGCTGCATGTCCTGCCAGACCGCAGTGCCTGCGAATAGTTTGCATGTTGATTGCTTGCTTTCCGGACCGCTGCGTGCTCGCCCTTGCGGCCCTTTTGCACGGACCTTGTGCTTTCACATCTCTATTTCAAGATTATTTTGCATTGGGCCGTTCCAATTAAAACGGGAAAGGCGAAGTTTATGAACGACCCACATATACCCAATATATACTTGTACTTCCAGATGGTATGTCAGAAACTATGTCAGAATAATGTGTCAGGGTGGGGATCGCTCGATTTTTTTTTATATCCCCTATGGTAATTCAAAAGTTTGCTATGGAAAACCACGGTATTTTCCACAGGTAAATCATCGAACTAAATGGGCCATCTATACCATAGCTACAATAAAATTACCAGGAGGGTAAGAACCCAATATAGGTGGCACTCCCCAGGAATCCCAAGTAGGTTATATCTCTGGTTGTAAGTGGGAGTAGAAGCGGGTTAATCCACTTACACCTGGGGTTACAATCTACTTGCAAAATCGGTCTAGGTACATAGGATGAACCAACCACCAAGTATAACCCATGTTTTTCAAGCAATTTTCTCCTTGGCACATGGGCCTGCCTGGGGCTACAAACTGGCTCACCGCAGGAGACCACCTCGCAGAAAAGGATGTTTTGCAACAACAAATTGAGGATTCACCAACACATTGAGGGCCAAATAGGGACATAGTGATATAATGATATAATTATATAATGATATAATCATACAATGATATAATTATATACTGATATAATCATTTAATGATATAATCATTTAATGATATAGTCATACAATGATATAATCATTAAAAAATGTACGATGATATCTTGATGGGGATAGAATTAGATAACGGCATACAATGTGGTAAATGAATCCGGTAATATGGCGATAGCCACAGCCAAAAAAAATGTTAATATGTTGGTATAAGGTATGTTTTTTGGATAACATATCGTAAGAGATTAAGAACAATGTGGATATAGAACTGGAATGAACTGGGCATAGTGGGGATGTAACAATAACCGTATAGTGCGGATATTCTGGGGTAAATGATTCTTTTAATTATATATATATAGCAATAACTATTGCGCAGTTACTGCCGGGGACTGTACCTGGAAATGAACCAGCAATAATTGCATTAATGATAAAGATTATTGATATCCAATAAATATGGAAGATGGGTAGCATGCAAAAACAAATTGCAGAGACGGAGGAAGCACTATCGTCGCCATGGTATGTTACAAATACATAGTATAACTTTGAAAATGTTTCTCCTATCCACATGTGTACATGTTTCTATATTTACTTGAAAAAGAAATGGGAATATTAACCAGCAGTATGAACCCATGCTATTTCATTTGACAAGTCCTTAGCTTGATCTGAAACAAGCTTGATGGCTTCACACTTGTACATTAATTAATCGAGATAGCTATGAATGATGAAGACTGGGGGCCATCACTACGTCACCCAGCCTAACCAAATTATGGTGCATTGTCCCAACCTGAGACATTTCCATAACATCATCCATCCAGTTGTTATGGGTCATGAGTCATGACTGCATGTGGAACATACATAAACTCAGGATATATGCACATGATGATTCAAGTATCTTCAAACATGCTCACACACTAGAAACAAAAATGACCATTATTTTGCCTGGCTAACCTCTCAAACTTTGGGTCAAATAGGAACCACATGCGAGCTGGCAATGCATGGTCTCTTTGCATGTCTGTAGTTTCCTGCCTAAATAAACCCTCCAAGTATCCCATGAAATCATACCAGTAGTACCGCGCAAGGCGGTGGCGGAAGTTTCAAAGATAGGATACTGTAGGAGAGGTGAGTTGTTGTGATGAATGAATGGCAGAGCGAACCGACTGATGGATCGAAAGGCGGCTGAGGCTCTAAATCTGTCTCTCTCTCTCTCTCTCTCTCTCGCTCTCTCTCTAACTCTCTCCGTCACCTTCTCTCTGTCTCTCCATCTCTCCCTCTGTCTATCTATCTGTCTATCTATTTGTAGCGTGATATAGTTGCAGTTGTAGTTGTAGCTGCAGTTGTAGTTTAGTTGTGGTTGCAGTGTAGTGAAATGCCGTGGAGTATAGTGTAATTAGTACAGTGTAGTTCAGATCCTCTTCAAACGTCCCGCGCCCGCCATCATTTTTGCAAGGGCTAGGAAACCCTTACGTTTTGACTCACTTTGCGCCTGCCACACAAACGTCCTTTAAAAGTAGACCGAACATGATGTGCTTTGCACATGTTGACTTCGAAATGTGCTTCGCACCACAACAGCGTGACATCTCAACTTCCAAAAGCGGTCCCAACATGGTGTGCTTTTCACATTTTGACTTCGAAATGTGCTTCGTGCCACTACGGCGCGCACTTTTTGAACATCACAACTTCCAAAAGTGTTCCGAACCTGATGTGATTTTGATTTCCACATGTGAGTCGTGCCACAGCGGCGTGCGCTGTTTCAACGTCTCAACTTCTATGGTTTTTTTGGCGGTTTGACTTCCGAACGCGCTTCGCGCCACAGGGGCGTGCACTTTTTTAGTATCTCAACTTCCAAAAGTTGTCCAAACCTGTGGTTCTTTTTATATGTTGACGTCCAAATGTACTTCGCGCCACAACGCCATGCACTTTTTCGACATCTCAACTTCCAAAAGTGCTCCGACGCTGAGGCGCCATGTTTGTAAATGTTTTTAACATGTTCTTTGGGCCACAACGCCGTGCACTTTTTGATCATATCAGCTTCCAAAAGCGCTCTGAGAATGCTATAGCCACAACGGTGTGCACTTTTTCGACATCCCCACTGACAAAAATTCCTCCGGAGGTGAGGTGCTTTTAGCTTTTTGACTTCCAAATCTGCTTCGCGCCAAAACGGCGTGCAATTTTTGAGCTCTCATCCTTCGCGCCTGCCGCTTTAGCGAGCCTACTTTTCGACCCTCCTGGAACACAAACATTTGCAAAACACGGCGTTTCGCGACTTTTCTGCCTTTTCGCGCACCTGCATCTTCTTTCTTCTTCCTTTCCCTTCTCTGACTCCACCTTTGCTGTTTCATCTGTCCATATTGTCGAAAGTTCGACTTCTGAACTTCCTTCGATAAAATTGACAAGAATCTGGCAACTTTGAAATATTGGCTTTGAATTTGATAGTCTTGAACGCGGCAAAAGGCTTGGTAAGTGCCACCGAAATAGCACGAAGCAACAGGATCAGCCAGCCAAGCAGCTGAGAGAACGAAACTTCGAGTCCCTTTTCGTACGACGCAGCTCACCTGCTCAAGAAGTCGGGCAAGCCAGGGCTGCTGGAGGATGGGACGTCCAGCACTGATTCAATTGAAAGGGGAAAAAAAATGATGTTTTTCATTTGACCTCATTAGAAAAGTGTAATACATTAGAAATTTTATATACAACAATTAATATTGATCTGTTTATACAGGATGGGGCCCCCCAGTTATAAGTGGGTTTATAAACCGTCATAACCCCTATTAACTATAGTTATATCTACCATAAAGCCACTTATAAGGCAACTTAGCTATCTTCGGGGCCCCATCCTGTAATCATCCCATATATTGCTAAATATGGAAATGCATATCTCGTTGCCACTCTCCAACTTAGCAACTACCAATCTACATCCATCCTCCTGGCCGTGGCCCACGGCCACGGCCGTGTGGCCTTCCTCGACGTCACTAGCCGCAGCAGCTCGCTGAGCGACAGCGGCGGTCGTCGATTAAGATGTCTTCGACCGCGGCAAATGAGGGACGAGGCGCCGGCCACATCTCCTGGACGGAAAAGCGTTGGTTTTTAATGTTAATATGGATATTTAACGGGGTTCAATGGGATTAATACCGGTTAATAATTATGATTGGCGTCGCCCTCTATCTGTGTCAGGGTGCTGGAGCTGGGAGCTATATCACATATCGACAATGGGGAACTATAGACCAAAATTCAACCCTCACAATCATCCTGTTGAATGTTACTTTTGTGTAGGTATGTCGCCTAGTATTCACATTCTCAGAGACCTATCCATGGATCTACCATAGTCATGATCGAAATGCTTTGGCAGCCCCGAGAAAACGTAAGTGGTACCCTAATGCTAGCATTGCACGCATACCTGCTGCAGGCACCGGGTGCTGTTCATGAACCTTGTTTTGATCAAGGCCTACGCCTTCAAGATCTAGGCATCCATTTCGTGCATCATGACAAGCTATCATTATCAAGATTCACTGAATTTCACACTGTGCTGTGTTTGATGGTGTTCTTTCTCGTCTCTACAAAGCTGCTGGGCTGATAGATGGCCCAGCATTGTCCAACAACCGTTCAAGGCTACTTCTGAGGTTTTTTTTAAGGTTTAACCTTCGAATAAATACATAGGAACCGTTTGCAAACGTAGGCTTAGATTTAGTCGGGAACGCTGACTAAACACAAGAAAGTTTTTACATAGTCAGGAACGGTTCGGGACGTTTCCTGACTAAATACAAAACGACCTGACCGTTTTGAATGGTTTCTGGCTATGTATACCTAAGTCTTATAAATGGTCAGGAGCTGATCCTGATTATATAATGACGGGACTATTTGGGACTATTTAGGGACAAATTATATATATATATATACTCTTGCCCAGGGGAACCGAAACCGCTAAAAAGGCAGGTACATCGGAAAAAGACGGAGTTTTACCCAAGAACACAGGTTTTTTGAATTTCCCAATTTTCCATTAGTGCACTTTCCCATAAAGTGTTTTTTTGATGTCAAAAATCAACCATGTAGTCATCAGCATGCTGCCAGTGTCTTGTGCCGTGCCTGGCTAGAGACTTCGTTGGGAAACTATTCCTACATTTCTCAAGTGCATGCCATACAACTTTCCTTCGACAAAAATGCTCCGACAAACAATGTCAATTTTTGCATACCAGGAGCATACACAACAACTTGAATTGTGTATTTGCAAAAAACATTTCACGATGAGCCAGCGACCCGTTTTCTCATGAAATTTGTCCGCGCAAAGACCATCAGTGGGCCTAAAAGCCCCATTATGGCAGCCTACGGGCCAGAGCCCAAAAACCCATATTTTTTACGGGTTCCCACGGGTTAATTATGGGTTAATTACGGGTTTTTGAAAGCCGGGGTTTTATTCAAAATTCGAAAATACGGGGTTAGTACGGGGTAAATACGGGATAAGTACGGGAAAATGTTGGGGTCCCCATGTTTTCACCATCCCAGGGGCATAGAAATTAACAAATTTTGAACAAATCGCACACTGGATGTCCAAATTGTCATCTCCCAGTTTCGAAACAAAAAGGGTTGAATAGCAATAAACGACTGCATTTTCCCACTCGAAGATCCAAAATTGGAATCCGCATTGGTTTTCAAGCTCTAATAGCAGCCGCTTTCTGCGCAAACCCTGATCCCTGACCCTGCCCTTTTATTGATATCAGCTGGCATGGGTTGGTTACTTGTTCGTCTTGATCTTTGATGTTCACTTCATTTCATCGTCAGTGGCTGTGTCTGCAAACTAAGCAAATCAATATATGACCTCATACGCTTGGCAAGGCAAGTGCGCACACAAAATGAAGGTTTATTGGAAAAAGACATGTTTTTTACACGGGAACCGTTGTTTTGATAAAAAGTACGTAAAAGCCGGTACTTTCAAAATGGACCGACCATTTCAGAGGTTTTGGAAGTTCTAGGTATATATAGTCAGGAACGGTTGCTGACTAAAAATCATCACGATGTATATACAGTCAGGAAAGGTTCCTGACTAAATATCACCACGGTTTCTATATAGCCAGGAACGGTTCTGAATGGTTCTTGAGAACGTACTTTTATGTAGCCCGGAACGGTTTCTGGCAATATACGAAATCAATGTTCGTTTGCAGTCAGGAAAAACTTTTTCACTATCTAAAAAACTGACTAACCAGCCTTTCGGTACCCCAAAGCAAGTCCGAGCATTTGATAACATTGCTGGAAGACTCCAAGCAGGAACCGTCTCAATCGGTGTATAATAATTCAGCAGCCTTAAAAGGTCCCAAAAAGCTCCGGGTCCAAGACTTAAGACGAGCACACGTGCACCGTTGGAACTATTTGGCGCTAAACGTCGGAACTATACATTAAATATGCGGAACTATATTCAAAAAAAGTCGAAACCAGTTGATGGGGCAACTCACGTAATTGTCAAGGCAAAATGCAGCGGCTGCCTTTCCCATGAAAGAAACTTGCTTATAGCGCACGACTCTTTTGGAGATTTTCAAGGTGCTGCTCTTTGCGCCTGGCCTCCCAACAACAACCTGAAGGAAAATGCATGTTTTTTTTGGGTGGCATCTTTCATTTCATAGATCACCTCTGATCTTCCAATGCGACATCATGAAGCCCATCCACTAGTCCAACCATGTCCAACCCAACGTGGGCTAAATTAATCACCTTCTGTGTGCAGGGGGATGCTCTGCTACTTACACGTTCAACCAGGACCAGGACACTGGTCGGAAAGTATTCCTCGAGCATTCTGGGCGAAAACCCTTCGAAGATCCCTTGGGGACAAATGGCGCATCCGCGCTTGAATGATCTTCCCAAAACCGAAAGCGCTATCAGTACGCAAATGGTCTCATATAGCATTGCCAGCTTGGCTTTTGTTCAGCCGCGCACTCCGGTCGCTCTTTTGGGGATCCAAAATATGATTTGAGCATGACGGGGCTGTCATGACTCAGCGGAAAGATTGCCACAGCTCGCTTTTGAACGGCTCTTTTCTCTAAACTGTGGCGGCGCAGGAACCCAAGAAAGAAACGCAACAAAACCCAAAGTCTTGGGTTCAATTCTTATTGGAGCCTTTTTTTGCGGTTAGTGGTACGTTCCTGTTTTGCTTCATGCCAGAATGGGGCGGCTCAACATAATCCTGCAGTTCTTTCCATGTTGGGACTTGTGTGCCGGCGCTCTGAATAACTTACAACATGGTTTAAGGGAACGAACGCATGAGTTCTTCCAACATGTCCGGTTTTTCGTATGGTTTTGGTTCGCAAATGTTCTTGATATTGTGAGAGGGGGGCCCGCAGGAACGCTTCTGGCTGGAGACACGCAGGGGGCTTCATATCTGAGTAATGCACTAATGGACGATTAGTGTCGCAATGCTGCACTACTGGTGATTAGCTTGTTTAGAATTGGTCTTCTGTAGCAAGTTACGATGACGGGTATTGATGGGAGCAGCTCTAATATAGCTCTAATGTAAAACAAACATCAACTCAACTGATCCTTTGCCCATAGGGGGGGCTAGTAGCATCCAGCAATGAACATCATTGCATTCATGAATACCCCCATAGAATTTAGAAATAGATCCCACAAATTTATACATTATATCGTCCCTAGAAGCTTTATAAATGTATATATAGTTCCTTATGCTTTACAGAAAAGCCATTTGAAGAGGGCAACGCCTACTCACTCTAAATTAATAATGATTAAGAATGGTTAATCATGATTAGCATTGATGTTCAATTGCCATATGGAAAGACTGATAATTGGGATTCAACAACTTGATTGAAAGAGAGAAAAGTTGAGACAAACTGATTTAACCCCACAGCTGATAGGGTAGGTCGCATTAATCTTTAAATTTCAAGGTCCGAAGAAAGATAGACCAATGTTGAATTAACAATGTTGGAAATGCCTTGGGCGGAACTGCTGTGATCCAGCACAACTTTTAACATCGTTTAACTCTTGTCTTGTTTGTTTTGCATTGGCCAGACCTGTGAAGTTTCATGAAGTTTCATTCCCTTTCACCGGCCCTGGCCTTCCAATTGCACTTCCAGTAAACCCAGATCCAAAGAGTGCTCATCGACCGAAGTGGTGCCGTCCAGATTAGAGTCCCCTGTCACCAAGACCACCTCCTTTGAAGGGGCACCATTGGCACAACGGCATGCCCACGTGGCTGCCTACAGAAATTTGGTAACTATGCAATTCCAAAATATTCTTAGTCGTATCAAAATGTATTTAAGCCATCTACTTGGAGAGCGCCATGGGGATCATACCCCGCATTTCAGCTGGATCAAAAGTCATCTGGTTGGAGCTTTCAACTCCCAAGCGTGCATCACCCATGCACAAACCATCACCAACATATATGTACATATATATATATGTGTGTATGTGTGTATCTATGTGTATGTATATATACATATCCACATACATGTCGCAACATACGTTTGACCAGAATACATCAAACACAGTTTCAACAAAAAAGGGTACCTCCCCTAGGCTTCAAAACAATAACTACCAAAAAACTAAAAGCCACAACACCATAATTGACAACTTGGGTTTGTCTGAAAATAGGGCGCCCCACAAATCCACTGATCAGTCATCATGTTCCTCATTTAGATAGCCATTGGCATCCTATGACCCACACCCATCCCCCACTTAAAAAGGCAATGGAGTTTCTTAACTAACTACTTAGCACATCTTAGCACATGGATTGAAATTTGTGATAGTTTGCGGATAACAATCCACAGAAACGAAGCAATTATCTAATCCCATGGCCCATCTAAGCAGCCCTCCCCAGTCCTCAGGTTTCCGGCTTTGCGCCGCCGCCAGTCGCAAGGTGAGCTCCAGAATCTCCTCCGACACCGGCGGCAGCGACACGAACAGCACGCAGCGCGGGGCCCACAGCGGCCCCGGCGCCGGGCAACGGGCACCGTGGCCAGGGGCCAGGTGGCTGCGCAGCACCTTCCAAGTGATGCCCTTGAGGTGGAGATTCTGCACCAAGAGGTTGGCAGCGCACAGGCGATGTGGATCAGTTTGACCTTCCGACTGAGCCAAGGGATCTAAGATTCTGAGATCGAGGAAGCCACGTTTGAAGAGGAATCCTGACTGCATGTGGGGAAGCAAGGTCGTTGTTGCTTGGCCGGCCACTGCGTGACCTGACCATAAGTGAAGCCCCTGCAGTAGCTGCGTATAGGGCAGGCGAGTTCCTCGGGCTTGCAACGATGCTGAGAAAGATATAGTGAGATGTAGTGCATGTTCAGCCCATCTCCGAACTACCATTTCTTGTTTCCACTGCAACCTGCAATGCAACCATAATAACGCAACATTCGCAAACCTCTATCTGGGTTTGTCTAAAAGAAGAGGTACCCAATATCTCCAAAATCCTCATAATATCTCATAATCCCCTGGCTTATCCTATATTTATATACATATATATATATATGATTATATATGTATATTATCGTATATTTATCCAATAGTTTTGCCCCATGTGTACCATGGATCGGACAATGGTATCCCCTGCCAAGGATCGGACACCCACTTCCCCCAGCAAAATGATCGTATCATCGCGACACTCGCGGCCCAAGAGCTCCATGAGACTCGGCTCCTCGACGACAGCGGGTCACCCCGACAAAAAGTGGATGCTTTAAGAGGAAAACTGACTGTTCCAAATAGAACATATGCAACGCTGATCAGAATCTCAGATTTCGGCTCTCCAACTGTTATCCAGTTATCCACATCATTTCAATCTGTTAATTGAAAAGTATTGAAAGGACAAGTGGGATAAGAGCTGCCATCGATCCGAGTACCACACATGACCGACCAAATTCCGCACGGAGGGTGCAGAAATCGGTAAACTACGCCTGGCAACCTGTTGACACTGTGCCAAGCCAAATTATCTGGCCCTGGCTGTTTGATATTGGTTGATATATGGGTGGCCAATGGTGGCCATATGTCGAAAGTGGATGAAAGTGTGAGAAAAGTGTGAGGAATATCCCTTGCCCTCCAACAATTTGACCTGGCGAAGGAAAATCGCCCGTTTGTAGATGTTTCTTGGGATGTTCCATGATATTTAAAGCACCAAAGGATAACATTCACCAACCAGATCATTGTTGGTTGTATACCCATTTTATCCCCATGTTAGATGGGGATCATACCTATATAAGTTAGTTGGTTAAATGCCAGCTCATTTCATGTTTCGCAAAGTACCCAAATCATCCCATGCCCCAAGATCCCCATGCCCCATGCCTGACACAGCACACGCACTCGATGCCAGTGAGCCATCGGACCAGAAACACAGCGTCCTTTGAGGAAAAGATATACCCTGAGGCCAAGTCAATGGCCCGGAACTTGGGGCCGCGGGCCCGAGCTGTGGGTAGTAACGTAGTAAGTAATAAGCATATAAAATATCACTTACATGTGGAAAATCATCAATTACACACATAATATGTACATTTATATATATAACATTATATAATTATAGGAACCTATATGTGAATAATGTATTAAACATGTGTATAGATAATGAATAAAAAATGTAAACGCAATGTACAAATAATGGATTGCAAGGATTTGCAAACAACTTACCAACTGGGATGCTAAAATTCATTCCCTGTTCAATCTACGTAGCATTTCCCAGCCCTTTAGCATCGATATATTCATTTTCATATCACCAAGTGCTGCAATCCCAGCATTTAGAAATCCGAAGTGAAGTGAAGTCGGGCCCAGTCAAGAGTTGCCCAAACAAAAACGGCTGCAATATCCACCATGACGACCTATCGGTTGGCCTAATCATTTTCCGATCTTACCATAATCCCAACATTTATATCAATTTAATTATCTACTCTAAGGATTCCTACGCTGTGGGACAAATCCAACTTAGCCATTTTAAGATATCTTCCGGTTAAAGCCACTGTCCTATCGTCAGGTTTCATGGGAGGATACGAGTACCACTTACCCAGGCAGAATCGCTCCAATGATCCAACAATAAGCAAACCGAAGTCTCACCATCCGTAGGTTCTTGTTCATATGATCAATTATCACCATAATTTCTATTTGGATTTATTTGCCACATACAGTAGATATGTCGAGTGCATCATTCGAATGTGTGTCCTTTTAACATGTTTTTCACACCCCAAAGCTTTTAGTATGTTCTCTATCTATTCATGTTGTCCAATTTTGGGGCATCGAATATGATCGCTTATGGAATTTAAGGTTGTTGCTACTACATTGATTTGCGATGCATCCAATGAGTCTGAGGTCTTACATATATATATATATTATCATTCATATATTTCAATGTGGCAAACCCATGTTTTTTAACATCCCCAAACCATTTTTATGGCAGTTTTAGGTTGCCCACATTCTTCATGTTCAGCCCAGGATCCTGTGAAGGTGCGGTTTCTGCCTCCTCACACTTCGCAGCGCCCCCGCCATGTTCGGGCCATGCGTGCCACTGCTGGGCCACAGCATCGCTACGATGCGGCGCCGCTCGCTGAACCAGGCGTCCACCACGCGTCGCGTGTGGGACGAAACAGCCAAGGCATCCTGGAAGTGACCGAAATAAACGGCAGACTCACCTGGCCGGGAGATGAGGTGATTGTCCTGGAATGCCCTGGAAAATGGGAGGAAATGAGGATTTGAGGGGAATTTCGATCAATAAACAGACTAAGTTTCGTTTTTTGGGGGTAGAGGTTTAGAGTTCCGAGACACATGGGATGATAGGGCCTGCTATGGAATTCCTTTTTTTGGCGGGTCTTCCGTGATATACAAGGTCACATTGCTTGATTTAGACAAAATGCGCGGCAAATTCCCGATCGAAACCTAAACATGGTTTAAGACATGGCTATTCCGTGACACTTTTGCCTAGAGATCTTGAAAGATATGCTTCCCCCACATTACCATTATATGTATATAAACATGACAGGAATCATACCTGTGTAGTGCTGTGTATAGATAATTAGCTATGATGGCTTGATGTTTGAGGTTAATCCAGGTTTGTCTGAAAATAGGGTACCCTACAATTCACTAGTTCATCACAATTGGCACCGTTCAAGTTGCAATTTTACGGGTACCCCGCCGATTTTCAGATGCATCCAAACATGATAAAGATTCTTGATGTTATATAATTGTTGGTCGGTACATAGTATATCCCATTATATATATATATATATATATCTTTATAATATATCCTCATGAACCCCTTGGTGTTTCTTGGATTTTGTGCGTGGATTTGCGACGGGCGCCGGTCCGCAAGGTCCGATGTGAAAAACACCGAGGCACGTATAAAGTCGAGCTTTGGCCCTGGGTTCATCTCGCTGGGCCCGGGCTTCTGGAAATCTGCACCTGAGAAAAACCGAGTTTGAACCAAGAAAAATTGACATGTTCCCTCTAAACATTGGAAGGTGTGGGGGTTTAACCATCCATGGAGAATTTAATTTAGCGAAACTGATTGACAACTCCAATAACTAGGAATTTTGATATATATATATATATATACATATATCTGTTCCATGGGCTTAACCCAGCGTAGCAACCCAACAGGTCCGAGGCTTCCAGGGTTGGGTGCCATTCCGGTTTTGGCGAAAAACGGCGCACCACTCTTGGTCCCAGAGATTGAAGCCCAACAGTCACTGCTGGGAATACGATATAATTATCTATCCGATCGAATCTAATCTACCAACACAAAATCCAGGTGTGAACATATGAACTGGTATGAGGATGTATAATGATGTATATAAGTCATACAATGACTCAGCGAACAAGAATAATCGAAACAAACAAAAAACAAGAACACCAATAGTCACCAATATACAAAATGGTTGTCCCTTCAAACCATTGGATTGCAACAACACAAACTGATGATATTGATGACAACAGGATTATATACATGATATATCTATAACAATATATATATAACATTAAAAATATATATCTATAATTAATTTTAAGTTATATATGTTATATAGTTTATTAAATGTGTATCATATTATATATATATATCAAATTAAATACATATATATATATATATATTATGTCATATATTATATATGTATTATTTATTATATTTATATATATTATAATTAATATCATATTTTACTTCATTATATTAAGTTATATTATACTATAAAATATTCAATATAT
>Ga0126342_10016166_pt1 | contig 13028 bp, 13 predicted proteins | sample Cyp1metagenome_FD_92528 | JGI IMG/M metagenome (GOLD analysis project Ga0126342, IMG submission 92528) | Coral microbial communities from Lord Howe Island, Old Settlement Bay, Australia - Cyphastrea 1 metagenome | ecosystem: Host-associated > Invertebrates > Cnidaria > Coral ... | reverse complement strand
TTCAACAGCGTTGGCAGCGATGGAGAAGCAAGTTGCCACCTTCCAGAGTTTCCAGTTTTCGAGGTTCGACCCGAAGAGCATCACCAACGACATCGAGATCGAAATGGGTCTTCGTGGACCACCAACGGTGATCGCTTCTGAGGATCCGAAGTTTGTGGACCCGCTGACGGTGGCCCTGATCGATGCCAAGAGTGTCTTCGATTCGACCTCGAGCCCAGAACGCCAATTTCAGGGAGAAGATGACCGAGCAGCCTTGGAGTCAGCCATCATCCAAGAAAGTCTCGCGAAGTTGAAGGCCAGACTACGGTGGATTCCGCACAATTTCAATCCGAGTGACGCCCTCACCAAGCTGCCACAACAGGCTCATATGCAACCTCTATATGATCTACTATGTCAACAGGCGATGGTGATCCAGAAAGAGGAGGACGAGCTCGCAGCTGGGCGACAAGGCGCTCACCGAATGAAATCGCATGGAAGTGTCCCTTCCTCGCAGGATTGACAATCAACCCTGCAGAATTTTGGGAGGCTGACAATCTCACTGTAGAGTGTTGGAATCTAACCTTGGGTCTTCGCAGGCCTTGAGCTAGGCTCAGGTGCGCAAAAGGGTGCCGCGTTTGCCCCTAGGACACACCACTAAAACATACAGAAGTGATCATGGCATGATAATAGCAGTTATACCGAGCCAGTGAACTCATGAGGTGAAGCCTCCAGTGGGTTCAGGCCTGAACAAGCCCTCCACCATCAAATTGTGCGCCCAGAAAGGCCGTTGGTTTCAACCCATGGTGCCATGGTGCTTGATGACAGCCAGGTACGGCTGTCATCCAAAGAGCCAAATCTTCAAGGATGAGACACTGGGCGAAAACTTGGACTTGAGCTGCAAAGAAACCATGACTCAACCGTCGACTCAACCGTCGACTGTGCTGTGAACCATAAAGCAGTGCCAAGTCGACGAGAGCACTTCAACTGTAGAGTGAAGAGAAGGACTCAGAATGACCATAGAACCAAGGCGCTATTTTGTAGACATTGAAGACCGACGGTTCACTAAGATCACTAAGGAGAGCCCGTGAAAAGTACAGGATTCGTGTCAAGGCGATGACCGAGGCTGGTGGGAGATTTCAAACAAGCAGAGTTTCAGATTTGAAACACTCTTCAAGCGCTTCGTGAACACTGTGAACACTGTGACTGATTCGGGTTGGCCAGGAGAAGGGTGCTGAGTTCATTGACTATGACTGCATAGACCTCAGTTGAATTCAGTTGACATGATCCACAGAGCTGCAGGTTTGATTCGCAATGTTCTGTGGATGTTCTGTGGATGTTTCAGAAAGCTCTTGCCGAGGCGATCAGGGCGTTTGGCAATTCCGAGTGAGCCATTTCTAGAAGCCAAAACCTGCGACTTTCAAGGCTTCAGGCAGCAAGAAGTCTTCATGAACATCAGTCAATCATACTGGATAAAATCATATAAAACATATGTATATGTATGTATATATATATTATTGTGAATTGTCAACAATTCCATGCGGGTCAAAGCATGCCTTGACTTGAGCTGCTATGCATTTCGATGTTCAACCTATCACAGAGAATCCTCCGCATCAGCATGAATTGACCTAACATGAGGTCCCAAGCCCAAAACATTTTTGTGGATCACACTTGTGTACTTGCATACATTCAGAACTACACAATGAATGAACGTCACAAGGTAAAACGTGACGAGAATGGCTCAACTGTACAGCCCCAAGAACATCCCAGAAACACCTCACCTCCAACGACACTAAGCCGCTTTGTCTTTGTTTTTTGAACGAGCAGGGCAACCTGCTCGAAATCTGCACCAAATTAATGGCGCATCAGCATTCACTGATCGCGCGACAGGGCACCTTGATCATCGAATGTTGATAATTCGCCTGGTAAACTCTCAGTGCACGGCAATTCAAAAAAGGAAGCTTCAGTTGACGATGCCCGGATGCCAGTTCCTTGGTTTGCCACTAGATTTGTTGCGAACTAAGCTTTCTTATTGCGTTCATGGAGAGACAGGTCTCAAGCAGTGCTCAGGTTAAAGATTTTTGTCTCGCTTCGTGGTTTACAGACCTCCTTTCCAAGTGATTTTGCAAGTGCAGGTACTTGAGCTCAGTTGTGGAAGAGATTGCAGCCGCAGGTGGAAAGGTCAAAGTTTTCCAGGCACCATTGGTTTTCATTTTTGCGAACCAGTCTGCTCAGCCTGCTTGCGGCAGCTTGTTTCACCTGCAGGATTTGCAGGAAGGATTTGCAGCAAGTGCTTCGGATGAAGAGGTCCTGGCGTGATGGGTGTGATGTGGCTGTGAGGTGCAAAAAGTTGATGAGTCTTCCAGACCGCGATCCCAATTCATTTCCAAATTCAGTAGTCCCATTTGAAACAGTGCAGGTTGTCAGAGCAGCAGGCGAAATTTTGCAAGCTGCAGAGCAGATCTTTGCTGAGGTGCCGCGTTGACCGAGCAGATGAGTTGAGTTGCTATGAGTTTGTACTGTCAACACCTGAAACTTCTTATTGAACCAACCAGGAGTTTCACCGCCACCCACCAATTTGCATTGCGAATGAAGTCTGATGGCTGTGCGACATGTTGGGACCCATGGTGCTGTGAGGCCTGCTTGAAGAAGTCAAATTTTGTGAAGGTGGGCACCTTCCACCCTGATGCGCGAGGTGTCAATGTCCTCGTCAAGGCACAGCCTGTAAAATGCGAGATGTGATGTGATAGGAGATTCACCACACAAATATCAAAGTCAAAGAGAACATGGTTTTGATATGTATATAATTATATAATATATACATTACATAAGTACATATAATATATATATATATACATACATACATATATATACATACATACATACATACATACACAGATGTAGTAGTAAGTGCAAACCTGTGGCGAGTGCAGCCCTAACAAAAGCTGTCAGACTTGCATCGGGTGTCGGATAGGTTCTAGAAGAGCCCAAAGCTGTCGAGAGAGACGCCAGATTCTTCGAGGCGCCCAGCTGTGCCAATTCTCATTGCGTCAGAATTTCTCTCGGCTGCGAAAACCTGATAGGTGCTTTGTGGAGATGAGACTGCACAGGCACAGACTTCCGGTAAGTGAGGACTCTCATGGTCAACTCCAGCAACATGTCTGGACTTGCAGCAAGAAATTCATTCTTCTTCACCACAGCAGCTGGACCATATATGCAGACTCCTTTGCTTGATTGTGGGCGGATATCTACAAAGGCTATAGCTCCATGGCTTATTGATGGTGCTGATTGACATTTGGCAGGTGGTTCTTTCGCTGAAGGAAGTGCAGTTGACAGACATTTTCAAGCCCGGACAGGCTGGCTTTGATGGTGAACATTGGCATATTAACGTGAAGGTTTGCGTCCAGAATCTGGCTGGTGATCTTTTTTTTCTTGCCCAATAGAAAACTTGTGAAAGGATGGGAAGAAACAATGAAGAACACACATGTACATTTTTTTGGCGGACATGGTGACAATTTTCTGGTAATGACGGTAAGGACTGTTCCCATGAACCAGTGCCTGAATTGCAGGTTTTGGCTGCACGAAATTCCTCCATAATGATGGTGGAGGTGCTGAATGCCAGATGTCAACCAGTGGCTAAGTGGTGGTTGGAAATCTCAGAATTCCCCTTTGAGGCAATGATCACTACACGGCATATCCTCATAACAAAGCACCAAGCCAGACCACCACTGAACCATTTGGACCATTGGGACATGTTGAGGGGCCCATTGGTCGATTCCTACGGGATACGTGAAGCAGAGCTGTTCAACGTGGCGCATCGGAGGGCTTCATGCGGCTTACACTCAACCAAAGCGGCAGCTTCAAAGCAGATTTGAAACAAATTGGCGAGGCTGGGAGAAGATTAGGACAACATGTTCAGGACCAGGATTAATATTTTCCTTCCAAAGTCCGAAGCACAGAATCTTCGAGAATCCATCCGGATGGCTTCCGTGCCAGTGTTGCCAAAGCAACATCTCACATTCGGAATGATAGCTGTGTCACACTGTGTCACTGGTGCTGTTGTGCTGTGCTTCGCATGACCCGCGGCAGATTGGAAAGACCAACCTCTCCAAGATTGAGCAACTTGGTTGCATTGATGCAGATATGGATGCAACGAGGAGCAGGAGCAAGGAGGATTTCAACAGTAGTAAGCACCAGTTGCAGTACAAGGAGTAGCCGCCATAGCGGCCATAGCAGTAGTGACAATATGTGGTTGTAGTCGTAGTTGATGTAGCTGTGGTTGCATGAAGTTGTAGCAGCTTTCATTGGTCGTTGTTGCTGGCTTTGTCCAAGGTACCAGCTTGCCGCGCCATAAAGATTCCGCTGCAGCGCAATGGGTCACAGTCAGGGTTTTCCAGGGTGCTGACAGATGTGCCTTCGGAGTTTTCCAGCCAAACTTGATTGTCTGGTGGCTCACAGCGATATGAAGGAGGCATGGAAAAAGAGCTATGGAACATAGCCATCAAAAATTGATGCCTGCTCAGGGCTCTCGCGGACGAATGTTCCACCTCACTTTATGCAAAAATCAGGCATGTAAACCTACTTGTACAGAAATGATGCAGAGGAGCAAGCAGCCGTACAGATGCACTTGACCATGGGCAACAGTGGCAGGACTTCTACCGATTCTACCAAACCTATAATGCATCAGGCACATATACTTTCATTATAGGGATTATAATTTTAATGCTAATCTTCAGACATAATCCACATATAATTTCATTCAATTTCATGTCTCAGCATAGTGGATTCATAGCCTACATAGCTTCAAAAAACCAGGCGTGGGGTGCATGCCTTAGAATTTGTGCCATGACTGATGCAAGGCTGGACGCGAGTGGAGTCTGTTCAGAGTTTCAGGATTTCAGGGTCTAGCTGAATATCTATGAGTAAATACGACTAGATATATACGCATATATTGTATATATATATGATTATAGATGTATACGCACACACACACACATATATATATATATATATACATACATTGTGCTATTCCCAAGATGTTTGACTCTTGATGCATGAACATGGCAGCAGTCTTTCTCCCTTGCGAGTTGTTGCTGTGAAGGCTGCGCCCGTCACGCAGTAGCTGGCAATTTGGTTGCAATTCTGATCCAGCGCAGACACACCATTTCAAAAACATTCAGACATGGGGGTTTCCATAAACGGGGGATCCCGAAACTGGTTGGTTTATCATGGACAATCCTATTAAAATGGATGATTTTAGGAAACCACATGTGTACAGCAGGGGACCAAAGCAAAACACCTGTTTGTTTGACCAAGGCTTGTGTTGCCTGTGGCCGTTTGGAGCGTTCACTTGCTTGCAGGCTTCTTCGGTGCTTGACAAGTGGATGGGACCGCGTTCTGAATCCTCAAGTCTCTCATGGAAGAAGTTCGAAGTGGAGCTTGTGGTGAGAATAACGATAGAACAATATAGCCGCAATATCTCAGACATTCTCAGACCTAGCATGACCTAGCATGATAAACCTTGCTCTGTCTACCTCCTGCCACTACTTGTTGGGAGTAACACACACACACAGGTGACGCATTCCTGTGGCCGGTCTTGACCTGAGCCTGTGTTTGTATACGATTGTATACACATAATATGTGCAAAATGAACCCAATACAATCCAAGACACAAGTTTATATTGGACAAGATAGTGACTCTGACCAGCAATGCCCAACTTCACAGGATGATTTTCTCGGTATGGTTGGTGTGATTTATGCTATCGTGATCATGGGCTTCAGAGCCTTGCAGCGGGGAAGTTTGATCCTTCCCTGAGGTTGGTAAGCTTGGGGTGCAGAGCTGGACTGATGTCATGAAACACATGGCCTCAGGGTTTTCGGTCCCACGGTCCCACGGTCCCAACTTGCAGCTAGTTACTGCTAGTTCAGTGATGTTTAGTGGGGTATTTCCTGGCTCTAGAAAATGCTGTCAGGACTCCAGCAAGAGGCGATCAGCTAAGCCAGCTAAGCGAAGGGGGACAAAAAGGTAGCTTTGCCGGTTCTGACCTGAGTCGCCATCGATCGCCATCGTCTTCGGCGTTGATTCTCATTCGCTCGTGGAAATTCAGGTCACCTTGTAGACAGGTCTTCGAAGGAGACCGCACGAAGTCGAGCCAAGCCCCAAGTGTTGGAGGGATCAGTTGATTAATATTGATTAATATTGATTAATGATCAGATAATGTCAGTCTGTTCCAAAATCTTACAGTTTGAATAGAACAGTTGAACATGACCCCCACGTTGTCGGATTTTGGCCGGTGTCATCGAGTGCTGATTGGATGAGGTTCAGTCCACGGCACTTATGCGCCAAATCGGAGCCGGTGTAGTTGCTCTTGGTCTATTGAAGGTGCGGAATAGTGGTTGAACAGATGAGTTTGTCTGAAAATAGTGTACCCCTACACCCAATGGTTAATGATCATTATCCCTACTAAATGGCTATAATTGGGGGTATATCCCATTTTCAGACATACCCAGATATGAACAGATGACAGTTCATTTGTCCCAGTATCATCCAGTATCAGTATCAGGACAACGGATTTCCTCGTGAGTTCTCCAATCATCGGTCATGCACGACCCTTCCGGCGGAATTGCCATTTGGAATGAACTCTGGCAGGTGCTGGCATCTAGAATCTACAATTGGCTGCTTGATTTCAACAAGCTGAACATTCTTGTCAATCACTTTTATTTTGTTGGTGTACAAGGACTCCATCTAGTATTGCATAAATATTGGCATATCATCATACCGTATCATATCACCTGTGTACGATGTGTACGATAGAAGGTGATGGCAAAGTGAATGCCTTTGTCACTTTGTCCTGTGTTGTGGACAAAATTCCGCTGTCACGGCGACTGGACCAAGGTTTGAGACGCCCAAGAGACCCTATTATGACTCCTCATCTGTAGGGAATGCTTATGACGAGTGGGCTCGCGATGGGGTTCTCATCTGAGTGCCGTTAGCGAGGGCTCACCAGGCTCAGCACGCTGCCACCAACCTGGACTCATCTCATGAGGTCTTGGAGCACTACTGGGGAGAGCACATCCACATGGGTGCCGACCTAAGCGAAACAACTTCCGAAACAACACTTGCCATCCCTGCGAGGGGCATTCTTCTCAAGAGTTTCGGCTCGGAAAGTGTCTGTTACTTGTTGAATTCACATCTCATGCTGAATTGCTTTACCAACGGATGATTGGGATCTTACCTGATGTGTGGCCCCGATGTTCTCAGCTGCAGGCTCCTACAATCCCATGGATACACAAAGTGGCTATAGGAAGAAGGCACGTCATATGTGACAGTGTTCCAGTGGCAGTTTAAACATGTTTAAACACTTTGCAAGCAACCTGGTGATCGTCTGTAGAATATGACAGAATATGACAGAGGATGAACATGGATGGATGGATGAACAATATTGAAACGAATGGATGTGGCAATGGGCTGTCTCTGTGACTTGGCAGGATCCCTTTGTCCTGGCACTGTTTCGTGCGACCTTGGGCCGTCTGAAAAACTTCAAAGAGGCCGCGGATGTGGACATGCTGCGCTGCGATGTGTCAAGCGTTCCTGATTTCATGTGAACATTCTATGTATTTGACCAGATTCCATGTTCCTCTGACCGAGTTTTTGCATCTGAATGCAAGGCCAAGATTGACTTTGTGCATGAAATGATCGACTTCAGCCGTCCCTTCGACATGTTTAGAACACATGTCAAACAGTACGCTTCGACGATTTTGTGTTGGCGACTCCCAGGAAAATTGCAGCGGGAACGCCACCACATTGTTATTGTAAAATGGTCTTTGCAACAGTTCCAAATTTGTGTCCTCTTGCAAGTCTTGACCAAAAGCACATTGTCGCAGCATCGATTTGATCAAGCCTTATCATGGGGACATCTTGGGCATGCATGTATTTTCTTATTTCATGCAAACTAACCAGGCATTTTCACAACATTTTACAGACATCATCAGGCATCTCTACCATTGAAGGCCCCGTCAAGATTTGAGCGTCGCTGGCACTCTCACAGCTTTCAGATTTACTCTTGCAGAAAGCAGCAGCAACTTTGATGGCAAGGACGACAAAGTGCGTCTCACCTCTTAGTGCGAAATCCAAGGATGAGCAAGGCAGCCAATCCCAACAAGCGAAAGACGCAATTGGAGATTGAGGCTGATGTAGCTGTGAAAAAACAGGATGCAGATAGGGAAAGAATCCGAAGATGCATCATCACCTTGGGTGATGAAAACAGAAAAGTGGTCGCACAAATCCGTGCAGCAGTACTTTCTGTCGAGGATGTGGAGCTTCACAACGAGCTAATCACTACAACAGTTCTTGACTGTGCAAAATGCTTGCCGACTAAGCTGGGAATCTACGCTGCTTGGTGTGCCAAAATGGCCGAGAAGCACCCAAAGTGGGCAGTGGCTATGATCAACAAGACCATGGAAGACTTGGGCACGTGTGTGCAAGCTGGTCATTTCGTTGCTACGCAACTGTTGCTTCGCTTTTTGGTCTTTCTTGCCAACACAGGAGTGCTCGGTGTTGTCGCAGTGGCGGACCTGCTTCTGCAGGTAGTTGGCTTGTCAGAAGGATTGCCAAATGCAGGCGATTTTGCTGTCTTTGCGGCATTGGCCCAGTTGCCATTCTTCAGTTCGGCTGCATACGGTTTGGGCAAGGAGAGAATCCAGAAATTGATTGCGCTTGGGGAGAAGCACAGAAAAGCAACAGATGCAAAGTGGAAACCAGCGCTCCGAATTTTCAAAAGCCAGGATAGTTTGGACAGGTTGGAGGAGTTGCTTCATGCAGTCAAAAAGCTTTCCAAGGAAAGCTGGTCTGTACAAGTAGTTCATCACATGCCAGGGTTTTCACCATCAACCTCAGGCATGCCTGGAATGCCTGAGATTTCGCTGGCTGTGGCTCCAGAACAGTTTCGACAGGGCAGGGTGAAGCTCCAAGTTCCCCTCATGTCTGCTCGTTTGCTGACAGCAGACCCTCATGAGGGTGAAATGTCGCAGGCTGAGAGATGGGTAATGGAAGACTACATACTCCTTGTGGTGGAGATGTTTGCTCAAGATGTTCAAGAATGCAGCAAACAGATCTTGCGGATTCCTGTCCTTCATCCAGACTTTGAGGCCATCGCAGTGGAGACTCTCTTTTCGCAGCTGCTTCGACTGCCTGCGCCAAGCTTTTTGCCCTTGTTCTATTTTCGTCTCCTGGAGGCATGCGCAGAGAAGCAAACCTCCATGGTGAAACTGATTGACGAGGCATTTCAGTCCTTGTTCCGAAAGCTGGCAGACATGGACGACCAATGTCTAGACCAGCTGGCCGAAATCTTTGCATGCCACCTGGCCAACACAGCCTATCAGGCAGACTGGAAGATCTTTGCCGGGGAAGCAGTGAACCCTCAAACAAAGCATTTTGCATGTCGAGCTTTAGACTGTTTGCAGCAGTTGTCTGAATATCAGAACATGCTTTCTCGGCTGCCGCAAGCTATGTGCGCTTATGCACCGCCAGAGCCTTTGCCAGCTAGTGGCTTGCCAGTCGTGTCCAAGCCACAATTTGGAAGGTTCATCAATCTGATTCGGCTGAAGGATGCAAATGCAGAAAAAGTCCTTCGGTACTGCGATTGGTTGATGAAGTCGGTGGACAAATCCAACGCCACAAGCTGTCATGGCAATGGTACTGATGCCACGGCTGAAGAGTCGGCACAAGGTGACGGCCAACCACCTTCGAAGCGTCCGAAACTTTCTGCCGAGGCTGAGGAGTTCGGTGAGGCACCGGCAGAGCCTTTGGCTTTGGAGGAGGTGGCTGGTCTTGTGATGAGTGTGATGCTGCAGCACGGCCACAAGACTCCGACGCACATGGCAAAGGTCCTGGATGGGAATGAGCAGGTGTTGCTCAAGCTAAAGCCATCGGAAGCTGACTCCAGAGCTAGTTTTGAGCAGGTCCTTGTGAAGTCAGTCTTTGAATTTTGGAAGGCGTCAGGACTGCGTCTAGAGATTACCTTGGACAGCTTGATCCAGCGGAAAGTGATATCCCCTGAAGCTGTGGCAAAGTATGCGCTGTCACATGAATTGGGGCATTCCAACTATTGGAATGTCGTGAAGCAAGTTGCGCGCAAGAGCCTCGAGCGGTCGCAGGTAGCACGCACAGATCTGCATGTAGCAAAGAAGCTCGGGAAGGAGGATGTCCTGGACAAGTGTCAAGTGCAGCTAGACGAAGCCATTCAAGCTGATGAACGCCTTTTTATGATTATCTTCAACTCCATTGTTCGTGGTTACGAAGATACAAAGGATGCGACTTTGCGCGGCACTCTACTTGCCCGCATCATGTCGCTCGCTCGCAAGCACATTGCTGACATAAAGACGTTGGTCGATACTGCAGAGTCTCAAATTCCGCGTGTAAGAAACAACCCAGACATTGCAGCAGTGTTCAAGTTGGTGAGCACGCTGGCATAGCATGATGTACAGGCAAGTGCTGATTGTGATGTCTAGTGATGCAAAAAGAGGAGCGTTTGTGCTTTCTTGGAAACATAGCAAGATATGAAGAACACAGCTGCACTTAACAATTGGATGAAACCATCCCTGCTGGAGAGGTGCAAAAGATCCCAAGAAGATCCTCGATGTTGGCCAGGGCCTTTGGATTTGTTGCATTACATTTGTTCATGTCTCTGAAGCTGTTGCGGAGCCCCGAAGCGAGCAACGACCTTTCATAGCTCAGCGAGTTCTGTAGTTTCATGTCATTAAGGGTGTGGAATTGGTGGCACGTCAAGGAGAGGTGTGATGTCTTGTTGTGAAGCTACACACACACACACGTCAATCAGATCTGAAGTTGAAAGGCATTAACCTGAAACCAGTCAAGCATTGAACTTTCACTGGAGTCCCAGGATTCTCGCCAAGCGATTCCCTGATGCAGAGGTTGTAGGCATCACACTCTCACCGGAGCAGGCGGAGTTTGGTTCCACTGCGATGGTGCAAAATGATGCAAAATGTTGTAAATGTAAAGGCTGATTTTGTGTGTGAAGAAACGCCTTTCATTCCCAGTGTTGGTAGTTGAATTCCGATGATCATCGGATATCATCGGTTCTTTCCCCCATTTTTCTGGCAGGCTCAACGAGCTGGTCGCTTGGCAGAGGAGGCTGGCTTGAAGAACGTCCGCTTCCAGGTGATGGATGCTCTCAACATGGAGCAGGGTGCTGAGATCGGAGACCTCTGAAGACTTAGAGGAAAAGCATTCAAAAACCTTGGTTATCAATGGTTATCATTCATTTTCCCTATTTATCCCTATTTTCGCGGCCATTTTTGGGGTACAATTTTCAGTCAAAGCCATATGGATCCTTGGAATTGAAGGGTTTTCAATGGTTTTCATAGACTTTTTTCAATGCGAAAGAGTTGATCTTGATAAGTGTTGAAATGTGTTGAAAGCAAGGTTCGAAAGCAACACCTTCGATCTCGTGTGGGGCTGTGAGTCCGGTGAGCACATGCCTGACAAGAAAAGGCGCACCTGAAGCTGCATTGATTAATTGATTTATAGCTTAATCCTCTGGGAAACACATGGTGCAGGTATGTGGAGGAGATGTCACGTGTCTTGAAGCCCAAAGGTGGGAACGCTGTTTTGATTTGCGCACTTTTGGTTTGCAGAAGCACTTGGTAAGTTCTGGTGACACTAGTATACACTAGTCACTCATTTTGTATATGTGTGCAATTTGTCAGTTGTATACATATATATATATATATTATAATATAATAATAATATATATATATATATATAAACACATATTGGTTTGTCTTGAAATAGCGTCCCAAAGTCTGATGGCTAATAATTGCGAATAATTTAGTATGTTTCCCACTTAAAAAGCCACTGTGGGGGTATATCATGTTTTCAGACGCACCCACTTAATATGTGTACAGACATAATCAGACATATTCATGATGTAAATGTACTGTATATACTGTGAAGAAGCTATGTCACATTTTTTGTTGCTGCCATCGAACTTTGGAGGAAACATGGTCGTAGCAACCTGGTGTGAACGAGATCCAGCGCTGATCCCAGAGCCGTTGATTTTCATAGGGCTTCCACCGGTTCCATACTCGGGATGTCATGGTATCTACAACCACAATGACTTGGGTGTGTCCGAAAATGGGGTTTATGGGTTATTTCAAGCAGGACAACAAAAATATGAATGATCAACTAAGTTAACTATGAACTCGTGGATTTTGAGGTGCCCTATCAGGTAAACCCAGTCTTCTCAAAGAATTTTGACGATACGGGCGCTGCCACTCCAAGCGCAAATAAGTTGCACTTTGAGCAGATTCTTCAGCAGCAACAATGGCATTGTTACAAAAGAAACTGCAAGGTTCCCATCTTTACTGCTGAAGAGCGGAAGACATTGAACTTCTTGTATGCGGACTGCCTGATGCCTTTTGGATTTGATGCAAGAAATCTATGCAGTCGCCATGAGACAAACATCACGAAAGAGAAGCTGCAGTGGACAGCAGACCTCTTATTCCAGTTTGGATGCGAATCACTGCGATGTAGGAGTGGTCCCACCCCTTTTTCATATCGCTTGGCAAGTACAAGGACATGTTTGAAGCCGGGATAGATTTCGGTGGTGCCCGGGCAAGTTTGAAATGAAGCCTTCTGTGTTCACGTTGGGAACCTGCCATTGACAGACAACCGCGAATTTGCTGATCTGACAGGAGTATCTGGATGGTACTGGGCTTCTGGAACAGGTGCGGCCTTGAAGTCTTGCAAGCTGTTGAGCATAGCGTAAATCCTGAAATGTTTGACCCTTTCACGGACTGGATCGCACGGCAGTAGGTCCAGAGTCCAGAGCTTTAGCTTCCCTTTTTCCCTTTTCTTTGGGGTTGCACAGCTGGGACAGTTGCTGGTGATTTGGGGCTCAATATTCGGCATTCAGATTACAGGTAGATCCAGTGGATTCCATAGTGAGCCCCGCTCGAACTCGAACTCGAACTCGAACCCCCCCCCCGGAAAAAAAAATCAAGCTTTCTGAGTCCGGACTCGCGGTCCACAT
>Ga0126342_10016165_pt1 | contig 13029 bp, 8 predicted proteins | sample Cyp1metagenome_FD_92528 | JGI IMG/M metagenome (GOLD analysis project Ga0126342, IMG submission 92528) | Coral microbial communities from Lord Howe Island, Old Settlement Bay, Australia - Cyphastrea 1 metagenome | ecosystem: Host-associated > Invertebrates > Cnidaria > Coral ... | reverse complement strand
CTCTATCTCTCTATCTCTCTATCTCTCTATCTCTCTATCTCTCTATCTCTCTATCTCTCTATCTCTCTATCTCTCTATCTCTCTATCTCTCTATCTCTCTATCTCTCTATCTATCTATCTATCCATCTATCTATCTATCTATATATATATATATACATATCTCTATATATCTCTATCTCTATCTATCTCTATCTATATCTATCTATCTCTATCTATGTCTATCTATATCCATCTATATCCATCTATATCTATCTATATCTATCTAGATCTCTCTCCTATATATATATATATATATCTGTCTCTATCTTTACTATCTATATCTATCTATCTATCTATCTATCTATCTATCTATCTATGTATCTATCTCTATCTATATCCATCATTATCTCTATTTATCTCTATATATCCATCATGTTCTATCTATGTATATATATATTTATCTATATCTATTAATCTCTATCTATCTCTATCTATCTCTATCTATCTCTATCTATATCTATCAATCTGTATCTATCAATCTCTATCTATATCTATCAATCTCTATCTATATCTATCTATATCTATCTATATCTATCAATCTGTATCTATCTCTATCAATCTCTATCTATATCCATCTATATCTATCTATATCTATCTATATCTATCTATATCTATCTATATCTATATCTATCTATATCTATCTATATCTATCTAGATCTATCTATATATTGCAAATTTGGGGAGAAATCCCCACTTTGAGTGACAAATCAGTTTTCGTTTTGCTCACCGCCAGCGTTTTTGGACCTGTTCGGATCCCAGCAACCAGATTTCAGCCACTTTGATACGGGCATGGGTCAAAATTGGATAGATAGCAAAAATTGGATAGATAGAACCAGACTATGGACAGATCCACCATTTTATAGCTGGGTAAATCGGTAAATCCACTATTTCAATGGCCATTTTCAATAGCTTTTTCTATGTTTACCAGAGTCATCTGTGGTCCCAGTCAATGGGACCCATCCCCCATATCTTGATCATAAAATGGTGGATCTGTCCATCGTTTTTTGGGTATGTTTACCAGGCCGGGTACCCCGGTTCATCCTCCATTTATACCCTCTGGTAATTTAACGTAGCTATTGAAAATGGCCATTTATAGTGGATTTTCCCATCAAAAATGGTGGATCTTTCCATAGCTACGTTAAATTACCAGAGGGTAGATGGATTTTCCGAAAAATTCCCCTAACCGTTCATAGAGTTCACCATAGAGATCTTCGAAAATTCACCATCCAGCGACGAAAAATCCCCTGGAAACCCTGCCAAAAACGGCCTCCTCATAGATGTCGTACAACCTGGGATCTGGCGTACCCGGATGGTACCCGGAGTCATGGACCAATGGATGGTTTTTTGACGGATGTGAATGGATGCTTATTCCCCAAAATATGAGAAGAATATCTAGGTTTTATCTAGGTTTTGACCCATCCCAAAAAATGGTTTCTCTGAAAATGTGGAATCCCTAAATCATCCGAAGTCCATTGGTTAACGATCATATTCCGGATGAACTAGCCAGTATTGGGTGTATACCACATTTTCAGACCCATATCAATATCCCAAAACTAATCCCGGTCTAAAGTCATCATATGATATAATATATATATATTATTTCTTTAAGATCTTTCGGGGTACATCTCCTTTCAGATAGATCCAAATGGGATTGTCCTCTGGGAAAATGATGACTACCCAGTGGGCATGTTGGGTTTTTCCCCTTAATCAATCAATGGATTTCTTTGTATCATGGACATTTGACGGAAAATTGACGGACCCAAGTTTCATCACGTTAATGTAAACCCCGGATTAATAAACCCATGGTTTATTCATTAGGGGGGTATTTCCCCAATAGTCATGATTTGACACTTACTTTTTTATGGTACCTTCCCTTAAAACTGCCAAAACTGGGGCTGACATTAATCCAGGGCTTAGATCTAGGGCCACCATGGTTTCTGATTGGATGACGAACATTTTTTGGTCATCCCTTGGGGTGCCCGGCTCGTCACGGATGCCGTTGTAACTTTTGTGGCCGCACACCACCGCATCCATCAACGCCTGAGAGTCGCTAACAAAATGGCACATAGAAATAGTGGATTTACCCAACCTAAAGATGGTGATTTTCCAGTTCGCAAAGTGTAAACGTTTACCAGAGGGTATGTCTATAGATTTCTATAGATATAGATACTAGACAATGATAGATACATCATATATCTTATATTATCATGATAGATCAGTTTCTCCGAGAAAGGAGGGCCCCAAAATCCAGTGCTTCATCGTCATATATCGTCATGGTTCCATGTCGAATCAGAAAATATGTGCAAATATATATCCGATGATATCCCATATATCCCGCTTATATCCCAGTATATTATATATATATATTGGTTAAAATGTGTTAAACCCAATACCATCCAGTAAATTAACAGTTCGACCCTGCCATTTTTCGGGGTTGGAAGATTAGTGTCCATTAAAAATTGGTTATAAAAATCAGGGTCCAACTGTTTATTTACTAGAGGGTAATAAACCATCCCCAAAAATCACCATTTTTATGGGTGGTAAGACCATCCCAAAATGGTTCTTGTTTATGGCAGCCAGGGTAAACCCCACATGAAATTCTCAGAAAAAATCCCCGTCTTCCACCATGTCTCTTGGTTAACTAAACCTTTATAATCATGAATATATCCCATTCATTGTGTATAAACTGTACAAAATCCCATAGATTCTCTACTGATTGGTGGTTTCATATACATATAGTTGGATTTAAACTAAACTAACTAATAAATATCCCACTAGTTGGATTATATAAACTCTATAAAATCCAACTACCATCTGGTTATGATTAACAGTTCGCCATGGAAAATCCCCAAAATAAATGGAGGTTTAGTTCGCTGGGAAAATCATCTATTTCTATGGACCATTTTCAATAGCTATGTAACAAATTACCAGAGGGTATATCTAGACATGGTTGATGACTCCAATAACTATGGTTTATGGTACTTATAACTATAGCTAATGGGGTTTATAAACCAACTTACATCACTGGGGGGCCCCACATTGTATAAAATCCAACTAATTCTTATAATATCCAGTTCTTCCTCCCAATTCAAGGTCTGGCCCGATAGCCCTTGTTGCCTGCCCTTTGGCCATGGCTACACAGCCTTCACTAATGCTCCTGGTGCCGCATCCAAAACCATCCGAAAAAGAAACATGGTGGAAATGATGGACAATTCTGGGAATTTCATGGGATTTAGCCCGAACTTTGATAGAATGGATTTTCTGTTTTATGGGCTAATTACTGGGACAATGATGGATTTAATGGGATAGAATGGAAGATATCATGCGGGAAAAAAAGGGTGATATAGCCAACTCTAATGAAATAATATGGTGACTTATGCCAACATATAGTTTAACTATATGATATATCATTCGAGTATAGTGGGTTTGGTACCAACTATAATGGTGGCTAAATGGCGATGTTAATGAACCAATCTATGGGTATGAAAATGGGATCCAACAAAATGTGCTATACAATATTGGAGGACTTATGTCAATGTTTTGGCAATTTGAATTGTACGACCAACCCATTTCAAGATGTTTCAAGGTGCTGGTTTGATGAAATATGGTTTCCCATCATTATCTGGGGCTGTTTACATGTCCTCCTCCTTCAATCAGAAGTGGAAGAATAAGTCACCCAGCAACATGGCTAATCTTAGATACCTTGCAAACACATAACATTGTCCGCTCCTTAGCGTATTCGGTAACTACATTTAAATATACGGATTTTCAAATACACGAACTGGTACAGGATGGGGCCCCCCAGTGAAATGTTTGTTGGTTTATAACCTCATCCAAATATAGTTATTTGCGTATCATACACTATTGTTATTCTAGTTATAAACCCCTAGTTGGTAAAAATAAACCCTATGTAATTAATTATAGTTATCATACACTATTATTAATTAATATACACTACTATAGTTATTTGCACCAACTTAGCCAACTATGGGGCCCCATCCTTTATTTATTGCACTACCTTCGGGAAGGCTTTCCTTGGCCCGCCCGGATGGAACTTGTGTTTCATACTACCTCTGGGGGCGTCGCGGTCCCGCCTCCACATATTTAAATGTCGTTACCGTACATGTATATTATAGATACACACACACGCACATATATATATATATGTATAAATAATTATACATATATATATATATTATGTATACATCGCCATTTATAGCAAACAAATAATCAATCACCAGGATTTCTCCATGCAACTCCTTTTTCTCCGGCACCTTTGGTGCGTTGCCCGCGGTGAACGCAAGCGGATTCCAGGTGAGACACCAGGCATGGCGATCCGCCAATCTGCCGCGCAGCCTGAATTCCGATGGACTCTCGCAGCTTCCGAACCTTGGAAACTTCAGATTACTAGGTGCCGCATCTTGATATTTGGTGGCTTTCAGATATACATCAGTTACTTTCGGATATTTCTTGATAGTACATGAGATATCCTGAAAATATCTCTTGATCTATTTTGACTATGACTCCATCATTTTCTGAGGTCTAGGAGCCTGATTTTTGATGCATTTTTGGAATTTAAAGCCCGGAGAAGCCACAAGATGCGAAGACACTGCCCCATTGCGACATTACCCTGGGGGCATCGCCCATTATTATAGGGAGGTCATGACGGAAATCCTCAAAATAAGTCATAAGTCTGTCTGAACATGGGGTACCTGAAAATCCGGTTGATCATACCTTTTCTCTGGTTGGTGGTGCAATAACCATCTTGAAAAATATGAAAGTCGATGGGAAGGATTATCCATGATTATCCCATATATTATGGAAAATAAAAAATGTGTGAAACCACCAACCAGTTATTTTTACCTATTTCTTGCGGGTATCGAACATGGCTCTTTAGTCTGCGAAAGATGTACCAAGCTGATTTGAACATTCACACTGGCAGTTTCATGGCATCCACACCAAATTACATAGTCTTCACAGCATCAATGTCCCATTGGGAAACGTTTCATCTTCAACAACAAAAACACATTTTGCAAAATAGGTTTCTCATGGTTTCTCTAAACATCAGGGTATATACCTCCCATGTTATGGCAATTCTAATGGTGAAAAAGATGAAAAAAAACCATCCAATCAGGGGCTCAACCATCAGCCGCTCGAGGCACTGGAAGGTTCCTCATGGAAGCTGCCATTCCATGCTCTTCAGCATTGGAAGTCGATGAAATAGGGAAAGGTGACTCAACCAGATTGATAAGAATGTATAGATTACATTAGATTACCTGTTGGGACCATTTTATGGCCTTTTTAAGTATCCCATTCATATTCATTAATATCCTATTGAATTCCCATTGAACCCCTATGAATATAGATATATTGGTTCTTACATTATCAACAACAACAGCAACACCAGCAACATATCCCATTAATATCCCGTATTCCATATCCCATTACATATCCCTATAAATGTAGATATATGAGGGTTTCCTGAAATAGGGGTACCCCCAGTTCTCATCCATTTTAATGGTATGTTCCATCATAAACCATCCAGCTATTGGGGTACCTCCATCTATGGAAACCCCCATATATATGTAACATCTGTGTCGATACATATACCTATTCATATTCCAAGTCCCATTGCATATCTCTATTAATATATATATATATACATACTGGTTGGTGGTTTCAACCCCTCTGAAAAATGATGGAGTTCGTCAATTGGGATCATGACATTCCCAATATGATGGGAAAGTCATTCAAAATTCCATGGTTCCAGTCACCACCAACCAGATATATTGTTGTTCCAATTATTAACCATTATTAAATTATTAACCATATAAAACCATAGATTAACCATAGATTAACCATAGATTCACCAGGAAAATTCCATGGTTCCAGTCACCACCAACCAGATATATATTGCTTACGATTTTCCCATTCCGCAGCCGTGGCCTTTCACTTGGGCGAGACATGCCAGGCGATTCGATCACGTGGTGTGCCCCAGGCGGCCAACTCCCTGACACAGTGGGTCGGGGAGGGCCAGGTTTTTCAAACCGGAAACCCCAATGATCTTCGGTGAGGATTTTCCTGCAGAATCAATCCATGGAATCAATTCACTAGGCAATTGCTAGTCATGATATCAATCTGGGTAAACAATTTATGGACTAACAATTGCCAGGGTAAGTGATTGGGTAAACTATCATATCTGGGTAAATATAATATACCAGAATTATATATATATGGGTAAACTATAATAATTCACTCACCTGAATTCTTCGGCCAAAATAGAGGATGATTTCTACGAAAGATTTCCAACCATGATTCCAGGGTTTTCTATCGCGACGTGACGTGATGAAATTTACCCAGATCAATGGAATTGCCATGAATTGCCAGAGTCCAAAAAGTCCGGATCTTTGATCAACAATGTGATTGGATTGGTTTAAGGGAAAATTTACAGGAAATCATAGATTTTCCATGATTTTCCCATTAAAATCCATTAAATATGGGGCTTTCCTGTAGATTTTCCCTTAAACCAATCCATTGACAATGGGGATTTAATGAGTGTGATCCCGCAGAGAGCCATGGCAAGCAGATTTCACGCGGATTTCACCAAAAAATCGGAGTGAATCATGGCGGCCATGATTACCAAAGAGCAACTGCTTGGTGGTTTTCAAATATTTTCAAATGGGATCATCATATCATCTCAGTGGTTCTATGGAACATCGATGAACATGGCATGTTTGATGGTTTCAAATGCCAATGTTTCATGGCCAGCCAAACATGAAGGACGGGTTAATCATGGTTAATCACCACCAAAAACCCTTTTGTTCAAAATGTTGAAGCCCCTGTTGGGGAAGAACCTGCTATTGGGAGCCTCATATGTTAGTAAACAACCAAACCAAAGGGGTCTTGTGACGAAAATTTACTGACAGGCCATTGGATGCATGTCAATCATCCAGAGTGATAAATCCCGCAGAAGATGCGACTGAAAATCACAATCACATCACAGTCAGGACCAATCGATTCTTGCAGATGTGCTCGCCTTGTTAACAATGTTTGGACTGGTAAAAAAACTTTCCTTTGCTGGAAAAAAATGCTCACTTGGTGTTTGCATAATCACTGGTGACTATATTCTCATCTTCATTGGTCATGTTCCTATCCTTTGGAAAATCGTCTCATGGCGGCTCAAACTGTTTGAGATCTACCGGGACCCCGGGACGAAGCATTGGAGGTTTCATGATACTGACCCGTACAATACATAACAAACCCCGGGGATGGTGACCATGGCATTTCGAGTAGAGAGGCCATATCTGGTTGGTGGTTGACCTATCCCTCTGAAAAACGATGGACTTCGTCAGTTGGGATGACTATTCCCAATATATGGAAAAATAAAAAATGTTCCAAACCACCAACCAGATATGGATTGTTAAAAGAATCATCACTGCAACGGAAATATCGTTGACAATTTCACATTCCATCTCCGGATATACATCCCCAAAAAAAAATCCCCATCTGCAATGGTTACTTGGATGTGCATCCTACTTTGTAAATGGGTCAAAAAAAAACAGTTATATAAAAGTTGTATAGATGAAAATAGAATATCCCCTATTATAATAGAATATCCCCTATTTTAGATGGGATGAAATATTGCTTAGATTCATGGACTGTATACACCACGGATCCGATTCGTGGGGCCCACACATCCAAGTAATGTATGATGTTAGTAAAGCAACAGTAAACTATCCCCAAATTTTAACATATATGAGTGGTATAAACCAGCAGAAAGTCGGCAAACAATGGACAAAGATGGCATAGCATGGCGATACATGGCAATACATGGCAATACATGGCATATAAAGATATATAAAGGAGATGGTTGATGATAGTTGTCATGGTTGATAGTTGTCATTTTGCCAACTAATGTGTGGTTTATGATTGTTTTACACACATGAAATAAATGACGCGCCCGCGCCTCAAGGCATGGCTTCGTTCCACAGACTTCACCTGTTTTCGAAAAAGGCGACCAATTCACACGCCAAAGAGTTCTATGGGATATTGAAATAGATGCTACCCTCTGGTAAATTAACATAGACCCGGAAAACCCCCAATTTTTAGAGGAAACTAATCTTTGAACCCCTATCTGCCAGGGTCGATGTTAATTTACTGGAGGGTAATAGATTTTAATAGATGTTCATAAATGATAGTATAGTTCTAATGTTGGACCAGTTCTATCAATTGATATGCGCTAATGGGAGATTGTGGCATATAACTAATATAAATTCTATTAGATACACCCATAAATTCATGGGATATATGGGAAAATAATTCTATGAAATAGTTAAATCCCCATGTAACATATTAGAACTCGTAGATGCTAATGGGATAGAACTAACAGTATGGGATATACATTTTGTATTTAAGCATTTTGTAGAGATGTTATGGTGATTTAACCCACCATTATGTGGAAATAGTGACAATACCATGGAGATATGAATGGGAATTAACCACATAATCTGAATGTCAACCAGTGGTCTGGCGATAGAGAATATTTTTCGAGGATTAACTCATTGGTTGGAGGAACATGAGGTTCTAAGTAACTTCAATACCTGCAGGATGTGGATCTATTGGGACAGAAGCAGCCAAAAGAAGGGGGATCTCCCCGGAGTTTCTGGGAATGAAAATGTCGTTTGAAAAACCCTGGAAGGGAGTGCAGGTACCAAATCTTGAGACAACCTCACATCAATGCGGATGTCAAAACTACTGTGCAAATCAAAAATCCTCATCCTCATCATCGTCGGCGTCATCAACATCATCAACGTTCTTGCTGGCCATTACAGGAAATCGAGATTTCGCAACCCAATCATTCTTGATTGTGATGAAATAACCATTCATCATCACGCCAGTGGCGTGATGCGGCCCGGCGGCCTCACGCCAGTGACATCGCGAACGTCCATCCTGAGGTCCCAGGACCTAAGCCATCATGGTGGTTTTTCTTGGTGATTTAATGGTCAATCATCAGATTTGTCATCTATTTCTATGTGAAAAATTGTGTTTCAACGCGGTTTAATGGTGATTTAATGGTGATTTATTGGTAGTTTAATGTAATTTAATGGTGATTTAATGGTGATCGAACTATCAAATGGCGATTTCATGGTGGTTTCATGGTGGTTTAATGAGTTTAATGGTGGTTGAATGGGATATGCATGGAAAATCAGCATGTTCAAGAACCGTCAATCATCATATGTGTCATCTATTTTCTATGGGCCATGGTGGCTTGTATGGCTATTGGTATGTTAAATAACCAGACTCAAATGTTAATATATTTATGTTGTAGCAAAACCCAAGATCAGATAGAGTTTAGTAGATTGCTACTAAGATACTAGTTTTTATCATCTATAAATGGAACATGTTCCATACAAGGTGGTGCCCCCTAGATAGCTAAGTTGGTTTATAACTCCAGTAACTATGGTTTATAGGTGATATATCTATAGTTAATGGTGTTTATAAACAAATTTATAACTAGGGGGGCACCACCTTGTAGCTATCTACATCTGCCTCGCCAGGTTTTTCACTTTCGCACTTGGCTCGCTGCGAAGCTCCGCTGTTCTGCTTGCGTCGGCGCCTGGAGATCATCGGAAAGTTACGTTCCACGTCGTGGAGAAAACGTGCGGCGCGGGGTTGAGGAACGATTAAAAGGGGAAGCTGGTGGATATGATTGATATGACATATGTATATATATGTGTGTGTGATTATATGTATGTATGTATGTATGTATGTATGTATGTGATTATATGTATGTATGTATGTATGTATGTATGTATGTATGTATGTATGTATGTATGTATGTATGTATGTGATTGTATGTATGTATGTATGTATGTATGTATGTATGTATGTATGTATGTATGTATGTATGTATGTGATTGTATGTATGTATGTATGTATGTATGTATGTATGTATGTATGTATGTGTATATATATAGAATTATATATAATTAATTATAATTATATATTATCATATTGATATATGATATGGTCAGTGGAACAAGACTGAGTGGAACAAACTACATATCCAAAGTATTTCCGAAGTTAAATACATGTTGAGTAGTTAGCGGATATGCAATTGTACAACTTCATAATGTCAACCCTGGATTAATAAACCCCTGGGCTGTTTAATTGGGAGGGTACCATTTAAGTATTAGATGAAATGACTATTGGAGGAGTACCCCCCTAATTACTAAACCAAGTGGGAAGACATGGCACTCAACGTGTCCTGCGTCGGCCACAGCAGGAAAGCAGCAAAGTTCTCAGGCCTTTGCCGCAGCTGTGGAATTCATGGGAGATTCATGGGGACATGATGAACCAACTTCATATTGATAATTGCTGGTTGGTGGTTTCAACCGCTCTGAAAAATATTAGTCAGTTGGGCCCATTATTGGAATCACTATATCATTGGATTGGTTTTCACGGGAAAAACTTAACCGGAAACCATGGTAAAATTACCATCAAATATAGGGCTTTCCGGTTAAAATGTTCCGATCATCCAATTGTATGATCATATTGATAATTGGGTTTATCTTGAAACCTGGAAATTGACCCGTGGGCAATTTTGATGCGGAAAGTTTAAAACTCTCAACCATTGGACGAAATGGGATACCTTACTCTCGGACAGACCAATGTCATCATCCCATATCACACATCACTTCATTTGGCCGCGCCAAGTGGGTTAGTCTGAAGATAGGCTACTCCATGCTACTCCCAATTCCAATGGATTAAAACCTCATTTTCCCGTTGAAAATGGCCATACAAACCCACGTAAGCGAATACGTATGCCGAATGTTGACCTGTGTTGGAGGCTGCAGCAAGGACCAGACGCGTCCGCAGGGAGATTTCCTGGTCACTGGAAACCGCTTTTTTTGTGAAACATCTTGAGGTACCAATGGCTTTGCAAAGAAGTATAATGTGGGGCCCCCAAGATAGCTAAGTTGGTTTATAACTCCAATAACTATGGTTTATGGTACTTATAACTATAGTTAATGGGGTTTATAAACCAACTTATAACTGTGGGGGCCCACATTGTAGAAAAGGGCAAATCCTGCGTTTCTTACTGGAAAACCAATTCTAGGAAAGAAACCAAAATTATGGTGGCCGATGTTCATAGGCAGTTCTACTATGTTTTACTAAGTGGATCACTGGCGACCAAACATGATTCATAGGGGGGACTCCACGCTAATCCAACATAAGAACTTCCAGTTAAGTGACATGACCCAAAGCAATTCTGTTAGGGTTTCAGGCGGTTTCAGGCTCAACCAACATACCCCGTTTCTAGTGACGTTGTGTTTTTGCGATGATGACCCAGCAAAACTCTTGCGAGGATTTGCTCACCACTGGGCCAGAGATTTCCCGCGTATGGTACATTGCCCAGTATATCGTTATTATATGGTTGTTATATGGTTAATGATGGCAAATAATGGTAAATATATATATATATATATATACATATGTGTATATATATATATGGTTGGTGGTTAACCTACCCTCTGAAAAATGATGGACTTCGTCAGTTGGGATGATGAAATTCCCAATATATGGAAAAATAAAATTCATGTTCCAAACCACCAACCAGATGAACGTCGAATTTCACTGTAAACTATGTTAAACAAGACTTGGAGGTGATAGTCACATTTTGGATACAATGTGGGGCCCCCCAGTGATGTTTGTTGGTTTATAAAAACCCCATTAACTATAGTTATTTGCGTACCATAAACCATAGTTATTGGAGTCATAAACGCACCAACTTAGCTATCTAACGGGGGCCCCACATTGTAATAGTTTAGTAGGGTTTTATGGCTATTGAAAATGGCCATTTATAGTGGAATTTCCCATAAAAAATGGTGATTTTCCATAGTTATGTAAACGTTTACCAGAGGGTATATCCCCAATCTTTAAACACCCTCTGGCAATCAATTCCCCGAGCTTTGCTTGGAAAGTCCACCACTTAGACTTAGTTCAGTGATATCTACCGGTACCTTTTTTAGGTGCCCAGACTTAGTTCGTGGATTTCCCAGCGAGCCATGCTAAAAATTGCTGGGTGGTTCTGATATGATCCTATCATATACCCATAATATCCCTATAGATGAGGTTTCTATTGATTTTCCCCATGTAAAAATTGGATTTTGTTGTTTCTTTTTACGGTATACTCATCATTTTCAATCGGAATAATGATTGAAAATAGGAATCATCATCAATCATCACCATCTTCATTGGTATTTCATGGAATATGTTACCATTTCTGATGGATTTTCCCATGGTAAAAATTCCCATAAAGGGGCGCTCGGAAGATCTGACTCTGCGTGCCTCGGGGACCCTCAGGATCCTGCGAGGGGGGATCAGTCGGTGGTTTCACCATCGAAAACCCGGCCATGAAACCATCGAAATTTAGCTGGTGTTTCTGGACGTGTCTTCCCTAAAAGTGGTATATATATATATATATATGTGTATATATATATATACTTATTCATTTATCTATTTGTTGAATTATTTATTCATATTTATCTATATAAATGTATTTTTGTAGGTATTGATCCATAGCCATTTCACAGGGAGAGAAGTACTGCAACATGGCTGGTTGGTGGTCGTGGGTTGACCCCCTGAAAAAGTACCAGTCAAAGGGATCATCATCTCAAAAAGGATCATTTGAAACAAAAAAATGTTAAAGCACCAACCGACCATCAATCTACATCAATTATAGCATATAATTATAGATATATATTAAATGTATTCATACACAGCATGTATGTATGTATGTATGTATGTATGTCTGTATGTCTGTCTGTCTGTCTGTCTGTCTGTCTGTCTGTCTGTCTGTCTGTGTGTGTGTATGTATGTATGTATGTATGTGTGTATGTGTGTATGTGTGTATGTGTGTATGTGTGTATGTGTGTATGTGTGTATGTGTGTATGTGTGTATGTGTGTATGTGTGTATGTGTGTATGT
>Ga0126342_10016164_pt1 | contig 13030 bp, 12 predicted proteins | sample Cyp1metagenome_FD_92528 | JGI IMG/M metagenome (GOLD analysis project Ga0126342, IMG submission 92528) | Coral microbial communities from Lord Howe Island, Old Settlement Bay, Australia - Cyphastrea 1 metagenome | ecosystem: Host-associated > Invertebrates > Cnidaria > Coral ... | reverse complement strand
ATCTTCTTTCTTCTTACTCTTTCTCTTCTACTCTTCTTTCTTCTAATCTTCCTCTTCTCTCTGCCTCTTCCCTGCTCTGCTTTTCATCTGTCCATATTGTCGGAAGTTTGACTTCTAAACTTCTTTCGACCAGAGGGTAGATGAATGCAGTTTCGCTGTGTGCAGGAACTTTGCGATGGTTCTTGCGGTCCGCAGACCTGCCACCTCTTGGCTCGCATGCACGCCTGCGGTTGACCTGCGACCGAAGCTCGTGCCATTAAGCAGCCTTAGCACCTGGCTGCTTGCATCTTTTTCTAGATTCTCAAGCTTGCGACCGATGCGCGTAGCGGCTACTTCTGTGTATGGTTGGCTTGCTTCGTTTCAAAGGTCGGTGCCCAAGCCTCCACCCTTGACTCTCTTCCGCGGCCTACGACGCTACAAATAGGCCGGGATTAGACACGGATTGGCGTGGCTATGACGTGTCCCGCATGGAAGAGTTGGCTCTCAACACGAGATCCTTGGAACTACGTAGATCAACGTTGCCAAGGAAAGCACGCAATACGTTCATAAGATCAGTGCCAGCAGCTGTCGCAGCCGTCGCAGCCTGCTTCACAAAAAATCCTTCAACATCCATCTTCAGAGATCATCCCACGATATTCACGATATATCCCTATGATCATCCTTAATTATATATCCTAAACAAAAAAGTATCCCCACGATACCGTTATATCATGTTATATCCACACACTAACCCATTTCTTACAGGGTTGCTTCCAGTCCGAGGTAAATGGCCAATTCCCCCTGCAAACGTCTAAACGGGGATTGTGTGAGCGACCCTGATAGTTAAATCACCATTAGAATCCCATGAGATTCCTACAGTTATGGCCCTTTACCAGTTATAAGTACTAACAAAACCCCATTTATAGAATATATAATCTCATTTATATAACCAGTTATAACTAATAAATGACCATAACTGTATAATCTGTAGAATCCCATTGGTCTCTAGTTAACTTGTCTAGTCATTTCTGTGGTTTTTTGGATTCACAAGTGCTGATGATTTGGGACAATCGCTGTGAATCTTCGATGGTGGTTAGTATAGTCAGTGTATACTCCCCCTATAATCATCAACCAACAATGGTTTACTAACTGTTTTACAGGCGAATAATGATTGTTGTTGATGATTATAGGATATTATAGTTGAATCTTAGATCAGTTGGTTCATGATGGTGAATATTATAGGATATCATACCCTATGGATCCAGACACTTTCTGGGAGGGTACCTAATCCCCCAAATCATAGCCCAAATACTTCCTGAGAAGGTACTTGGATCCATATATTAGTTGGCTCATGAACCAAAATAATTGATTATTAATAACCATTATCCATTAGCCATATTGAACCATATTAAACTATATTTACTGGGTAAAAGTTGAACCAACTTTTGAATCTTGGAGAAAGCGAGGTGAAGCCTTGCGAGCCGTGGGACTTCGTGGCTGCCTCACTGCAAGGGGTCTGGGTGCTCAGCCGATGCTTGCCCTGCCCGATACCCGATAGCGACAGCGACGGGTTGACGCACAGTTCACTAGGTGAATCCTATGCTGGTAGATTTACATTGGATGTGAATGGTTTTAAAAAGCCAACATTTCACTGGGCCTCACGTTGTAGAAACAATGGATGCCTGGAATCCATATGAAAGTATGCAGTGAGAATCATTCCAACATCACATTTTCTGGCCTTTTTTGGGGGGGACTACTTTTGTGGTGTATGTGACCCACAGTTTTTAGTGGCAAATGTAGCAAGTGTAGCAAATCCCCAGGAACGATTGAATTGCCATTTAGGCCTATAGCCAAAAAAAACAATGTGCTGAATTCCACTTAAGTTCTTAGTGCAAAAAAAATCAAGCACGTAGAAGACCAAAGTTCGTTGATACATTACGCCTTGCAAAGTTCTGTTGATAGATGTTTTCTGGTCGGTGGTTTGGAACATGAATTTATTTTTCCATTCAGTTGGGAATTTCATAACCCCAACTGACGAACTCCATGATTTTTAAGAGGGGTAGGTCAACCACCAACCAGTGTTGATCAAAGCTTGATGTAGGTCTCCATGTTATGCAATGCATCGTTGTGTTATCAATGGAACCAAGGAGCCAGGGATGATGAACATCCCTGCGGTTTTTGGGAAGCTGAACAGCCCAGAGAGAAACACAGTCACAAGTCCCACCCTCTGGTTATTTAACAGCTTGCCATGGAAAATCACCATTTGTAATAGGTAAACCATCTATTTCGATTAGGGCCATCTATACCATGGCTATGTAACAAATAACCAGAGGGTAACGTTTGTTTCGAGGTGCTATCGAGTTAGTTCTCCAAGTTCTCCAGACTGGCTGAGAAATAAAATATGCAATCTATGCACCCAAAATTTCATACCCAATCCATCCAGCCAAATCCAAATCATTGATGGCTTTATCAATGTTTATCATCATTTTCCCATTAGGTTGATCATCTAATTTCACGCATTTTTTTGGATTTCTCATTCAAACAAAAATTAGAAACTCCATTTCGGGGGGACTTTCCATGACAATGTTTGATTAATAGTGGGATATAATGAGAATATACATATATTTGGGTAAATTATAACGACCTCACTGCGACCGAGCCCTGGAATCATGGTTAGTAAGGGAAATCATCCCCAAATGGCCTTAATTCAGGTTAGTGAAATATTATAATTTACCCAGATATATATATAGAGATACACATTTGGTGGTTTACATATAGTGATATATAGTGATATATATATATGTAACTTATCTCAAATGGGACTTCCCCTCAGTTGATGAATAATGGGAACATATCCCAACATTACTATTTAATATGGACCATCATCCATTAGTAACCCATGAAATCCTCATGAATATTCCATTCCTGAGGCCAGCGGCTTGTTGTACCCCAGCGCTCAAATTCTCAGCGGTGCCACAGGCGGGACATGAATCGCACGTTTTTCGCTAGCAGGGAACACCACATTTGTAGGAATTCACTTGATATAATATCTATAACTTACATACAATGTATAATATATATATATATATATATATGTATATTCACATATATTATATATTTATATGATATGGTGTAATGTACATTATATATAATATACACAAATATGTACATATTCAGAATTTCCTGTTCAGTAGCAGATTTTTTGTTGGCAAATCCATGGGCTTTTTGTAGACAGTTACTGGGGAAACCAACTGGATGGTTTGTTTTGACGTTTGGTGAACTGGAAAATCACCATGTTAAAAACGGTAAAACATCATGTGTATCATCTATTTCTAGCAATTTGCCCATAGCTATATGTTCAATAACCAGGGATTATAATATAGGGTATGTGAGATTGCTGATGTCTATAGATGACTTCAGAGCAAGAGTTTATGTTCATTGGATTATGAGACACACCCTAAATCTGCACAACATTCACCTTAGAGTTGACTTCCATATTTTTCAGGGGGTAGGTCAACCACCAACCAGAGCGTTTTGACTTGATGGCGCCTGAGGAGATAGTTGTTCAGTAGGCGTTTGAAAACCATGTTCACCGAAGATAATAAGCCTCAAGGTACCCATCAGAAATGTTGATCATCACCACGGTGATTTGAGATATTTTTTCTTGGGTTACCCTTCAGTAAACTCACATAGCTATGGAAAGTTTGCCATTTACAGTTGATTTACCTATTCAAATAGTGATTTTCCCATAGCTACGGTGGGTGGTTGCGAAATCCTGCACCACCTTTGATGGTTGAAACCCTATAAATAATGGGATGTTTACCACCGTTTTCAACTGGTGATTCGGATTTCGCTGGCCCATCCACAGTATGTAAACGATTACCAGAGGGAACGTCCTGATTCACCATCCCAAGACGAGCGTTGAAACAACAACGGATGCGACAGGCGTTGGCGAATGCGGTGATGTGAACGTGGAGTATAGTGGAGATTTCGAGTCTCTTGGTGAATGAGGAGAAAATCGCAAGATGTGGTGGTAGTTTCAGCAGGGAGCTTCTGGTATGTTCTGGTTTCTTGAAATGATCCCACAACCCCGAACCGCTTTGCTTTGCTTAGCCACATTTTAATGATGGTGCTCTTCCTGCTATCGCCCAAGACCCAGCGAAAGTGAAAACGCCTCCGGCAACGTTGGCGGAGAGTGTAGGTGGAAGATGTAATCCACATCGAAATATGCCCGAATTCTGCCCTGCACCGGGGGTTAATGTACCCATCATGTTTGGAATCCCATTCATGATTCATGATGGTGGGATGGCCCCATGAATATCCCAAACATTGTTGACAGCAAAAGAGACGCCCCCAGTAGCTCACCAATCATGGTAAGAATGGCCCCGGAGTACCCAAGTTGAGCAGCAGACTTGTTCAAATCTTTTGGCGGATCTTTCTCAAGGTGTGAAGCCAAACAAGTGGAATGATTTTCCTACCTGGTTGGTGGTAGGTGCGAGTTGCAACTTCTAAACGACATGTATAATCATATATAATCATATATACATATTATATATATACTATATTATAAATATTATAAATATATTTTAAATATGTATATTATATATATATACATACACATACACATACATATATATATATATATGTACATATACATATACATATAAATATACATATAAATTTACATATAATTAATCAAATATGTATTTGTTTTTGTGGCAACATTCTACTTGGGGTTCTTGTTTCTCTTCAACATCACCAAGGTTGGCCTGCAACAACGGCATGCTCGAGGCGATGGGGAATCCTTGGATCCACATAGCATGGAAATCCATAGGATTTTACCATAGGAAAAGCCATAGGAACATGGGAAAACCATAGCAAAACCATAGGAAAATCAAGGTTTACCCTCTGGTACATAGAAAAACTATGGAACATCACCATTTAATGGGATGTTAATGGGATGTTAATGGTTTATTGATGGTGAAATGGTGGTTTAATGATGGTTTATTGACGGTATATTGATGGTCAATTGATGGTCTAATGATGGCTTAATGGGATGTTAATGGGATATATTAATGTGAATGGAACAAGATGAAAGATGGGTAGTTTAACTAATCCAGAATAGTCTTTTGGTATGGGATTCTCACCAACCAGCTAAGAATTTGATTGTTTGCAGGGTATCTAAGAATGGCCAGGATTATAGGTTTATATAGGGATTGTAGGGATTGTCGCCAGAAAGTGTGAAGAACCCTAGTCTGTGTTTGTTGACAACACTCAAATTGAGTTGATCATCGTAGGTTTTTTTGGGTGGTTTTCCATCAAAGATGGGGACAGATGTTGATAGAGGATCAATGGGAATTTCAGGATCCTAAGATGGAGGTCCTGTACCATATTTCAGGCCATATTTTGTGGGGAGATTCCCAGAAACATAGGCTTGAAAAATAGGCCTTATAATATATATATATACATATTAATATTATATATATTATAATATATATATATATATTACTGTATATGGTAGGTACCTCCAATCAATCGGTCCCTGAAATGGTTCTACCACCTGGCTTAAAAGCCATCGCTAATTTGTTGGGGATTATGAAGCCATAGTGGGGGAAACCTATCATCCAACTGGTAGTTCATGAAATTTTATGGCCCAGGGCCTAGATCTACTTAATGGTGATTTATGATGGCACAATGGTTTTTTTGGGGGATATCGATGGGATATCATGGGTATGACCAAGACCGCACATTAATGCATATCATGGGTATCGATGTTTGTTCAAACATGGAGTGTACCCTCTGGTAAACTAACATAACTATGGAAAATCACCATGCTATTAATGGGTAAATCAACTATAAATGTGGTATTTTCAATAGCTATGTGTGTTCAATTGTAATGGCTTATCTGACTACTGCCCCATGTGGGATAATCAAGCTGAAGAAGAAGTATAGAAAAGGTAATTACCTGACCCTGAAGCCATGAAGTGGAATAAACATGACCAACCCACTTCATGTGTTTTTGCATTTGTTAATGCTGCGTGTTCCATTGCCTTTGGTAGACGAGAAGAGCATCGATGAGAGCTTCCGTGAAACCTCAGACTTCGACTCAAAATGGCTCCGCTCGGAAACACCATGCTCTACGTTGAGACGTCCTTCTTCATTCCGAGGATCCAGTTGTTGCTTACGAGCTGTATCTTCATTGGCAAGCTAAAAAAGCTGTTCACCAATGGCAACTTTATTGGGCCAGGAGGAATTCCTCTTGGCGGCTTCGCACACTGTACAGAGTTGTCCAGATTGCATGTCGAATTAGTGATTTGGTTGATGCTGCTCCCAATCCGAATGATTGGCAGCACTCGCTCTTTCAAGGTGTCCTGCACTGGTTTCTTTTAGTTATGAGAATCTTACAGCCACAGACTGAGTCCGGACGAAGTAAATAGGTTTGGATTTTTTTTATCGTGTTGTTTTTCATTTTCCTTTTTCATCTCATTATCCGATCAAGTGAAATTGTTGTTTTTCTTTGTCATGCTCCAATCATGGGCAAGTGTCATTCTCTGGTTGGTGGTTTCAATCATGTGTTATTTTCCATTTCATATATGGGATGTCATCCTTCCCATTGCCGAACTTAGATTTTTCAAGATGGTTATTGCACCACCAACCAGTATAATATGTGGGATTTCACCATCAACAATAAGGATGTAATGGTACTTTAACCAAAAATAGTCGGGATGTTATGGGGATATTACGGGGATACGTATGGGGTTTAATCATCAAGAGCAGGGATTTACGCAGTACAAATGGCAGCGTTAACCGTTGTGTCCCAAGTCGCCACGGCCACGGCTGAGAGTGCTTGGACGTGCCAAACAAACATGATTCTAGCCCCAACTATGTGTGGGATATCCTTTGTTAATCGTTGTTATATATATATGTACTGGTTGGTGGTTTGGAACATGTTTTATTTTTCCATATATTGGGAATTTCATAACCCAAACTGACTTTCATATGTTTCAGATGGGGTAGGTATGCCACCAAACAGTGTAAATATATTTTCGTAGATGATTGTGGATTAGTCACCAGCTCCTGGATTTACATGCTTAGTTGGTGAAGATTCCCATGTTTTGTTGCTTCAAAAGCGCGCTTCATGTCTCTTTGTTCATGGTTACATTCCAATGGTTCTGGCTGTTTTTCTGGTTCTCTCCCCAACAAACACAGGTTAAATCCACAAGCACTGATTCAGGCTTAGAAGTAAACCAATGTTAAAATGTCCTAATAATTTAAAGCTAAAAACTCAAGAGTTTAGGCTTGGCTCCTGATTTTGGGGATGGTTACCCTCTGGTAAACGTTTACATAGCTATGGAAAATCATCATTTTATAGCTGGGTGAATCCACTATTTCTATGACCATTTTCCATAGCTATTTTGACATAACCAGAGGGTAATTCACTGACCTGAACATTTTGGGATAATTCCCCTAACATTCACCATTCCAGTGACATCACTATAATCCAACCATCAATGTATTGGTTAAAGGGAAAATCTGCAGAAAACCACCATAGAAATAGTGAGTTTTCCCATGAAAAATGGTGAGTTTCCATAGTAAATATAGTTATATCTACCATAAACCATAGAATTCCCCAAGTCAACCCATCCGATACGATTCCACATGCGTCCCTCGAACCAGCGCCAGGCGGGATCTTCGGATGCCTGCCGTCAGACCTGCTCCACCTATGGGTCGTCCACCACTGTTGGGGCGCACGGCAGGTTTCGAAGATCGAATGATGTGTGGATCAAACAGTTTTATAACTGGTGGTAACCCCCAAAAAAAAAAAGAAATAAGTATATAGAGGTTTCCTGAAATAGGGGTACCTCTAAATCATCCATGTTCATAGGATTTTCCGTTACAAAGCAACCATTTTGATCCATTTTGGGGATCCCCGTTTATGGAAACCTCCATATTGTCAATATTGTTGGATTGGATTTTACTGTTCTATTTTTGGGGAGTACTATACCAGACCATACCACAGGGGGATGAACATGGTGAAAAATGGGTAGTTGGTTTTGAGCCATGGATATTTATGGAGATATTGTTTTGCATCAAAATGTTAAGGCCGGCCTAGATCCAGAACAATATCTCCATAAATGATCTATGGTGAATATTTCTGGGATGATTAATTGATATCGTCATGGTGATTTATGATGGCACAATGTTTTTTTTGATATCGATGGGTTTTATTTAATGGGTATGACAAAGACCGGACCGGGATGCATATCATGGGTATTACGGTATCGATGTTTGTTCAAACATGGAGTGTACCCTCTGGTTATGTCAAAATAGCTATTGAAAATGGCCATTTATAGTTGATTTACCCATTAATAGCATGGTGATTTTCCATAGTTATGTTAGTTTACCAGAGGGTACCCAGTTGATGGCAATGTACCCACATGACTTAGGAAACCTCCATATCAGACCATAGGAACTATGCCTCACTCTCAAACCAGCGAACATCGCAAGTGATGAGTTTCGAACCCATCAGTTGCTACAAGTAGTGGTTTTGCAACCTTTTGCTGCTGAAGCAGCAATTCTTGCTGGTAGAACTCCCAAGTATCTGAATGATTTTGCCATCCCTGACAAAATTTCACCACTGGAATTGGCCTGGATGAGTCACAATGAATGATTCAACATGTAATATCTGAAACAATGATTTTTTCTTGATGTGTTCTCTTTCTAAGAAACATCATTTCGGTCTCGCTGAACATGTGGTACCTGAAAAATCACTTCAGAATCATCATCATTCTCCTCATGAACATTGCCCCAAAATGGATGATTTATAATGGAAAAAATCCATCTATAAATGGATGATTTGGGGGTATTCCTATTTTATGAAACCTCCATATATAAACATATATATATATACGTTGATCTATCGGAAAAGTGGGTGGTGATCTTCAAAACCATCTACGGTGTGTTCCGCGCGATTGAAACCACCGCTCCATAAGAACCCAGTCAAATGTACAACTGGTTGGTGGTTTGGAACATGTTTTATTTTTCCATATATTGGGAATTTCATAATCCCAACTGACGAAATCATACAGAGGGGTAGGTCAACCACCAACCAGACAAAAGAGGCTTGGATGATTGAAGATGGTTGACCATAAGTTGCCCCTGGCGATCAGTTGCCCCCCCAAAAAATGGCCTCGGATGGCCCTCGTCAATCCGCCGCCACTTTCGGAGAAAACCATATTGTAGGTACCCTCTGGCTATATTTAACAGTTTGCTATTGAAAATGACCATTTATAGTGGATTTTCCCATTGAAAATGGTGATTTTCTATAGTTATGTTAGTTCACCAGAGGGTAAGATATTTCTACAAGGTGAAGTTACAAGTTAGCTTATACAGCCATGAAAACTCAACACTTCTATACCGCTAATCAACCTTAAACAGGCCAAACCAAGTGATGTTCATCAACTTGGCTATGCAATATCAATGATAAGTCATGTGATAAGTTCTGAAATCACCATTTTTTGGCTACGTGAAGTCCCAATTTTCCCACGTTTTTTTTTCGTTTCCGATCGTTAACGGCTTGGCGGCTTGACCCATCTTTTTTGCCTCGAAGGTCACCATTGATGGGCAGAGCTACTCTGTGGCGCCAGGGGAAACCCAGAGCCGGTGGTGCCAGGGTAAAAATATAGGGTATCCCCTGGTAAACATACAAAATACGATGGAAAATCACCATTTTTAATGGGAAAACTCACTATAAATGGCAATTTTCAATAGCTATGTTAAATTACCAGAGGGTAAGCACAATTTTACTTAGAAAAAAATCCAACCATCAAACATTTGAAGTTTTTTGCCGGTACAGGTTGATTGTGGCGTTGGGAGTTCAGTTTTAAAATAAACCTAAATCCCTTCACGATATTGTTTGTGTGCTAGGGTTTTAATCTGCGTACACCCCTAAGCCACCTTGGCCCAGGCCTTCTGCGCGCATTGCGCATGGTGCGGCCGGGTCACAGGCCTCTTTCGGGTCGCAGCTTTTGCACCAGGTAACTTGATGGGTAACTAAAATAAGTATATAATTATATATATATACATTAAATTATATATATATATATATATAACTGTATACATATACATATATATATATATGTTTAAATATTTTTAGATGGGATTCCATGGGATGAAGCGAATGTTATGATTCCATAGATTGAAATGATGCGAATGGGAGGAGTTTTCCCTCTTTTTAACTACCATAACTATAGGAAAAACATTTTTGTACTATAGGTAAATCATCTATAAATTGTCCATGTTCCATAACTATGTAAACGTTTACCATAGGCTACACCCCAGTGAATGGAGTATGGTTAGCCTAGTTGGAACATGTTGGCACAAGCCGTTGTTTGAACCAAGTAGCTGTTAGATGTTGGATGGTGGAGCCCCTTGCTGTTAGATTGCTGAACACCGGTGTTTTTTTTTTTAAAGTAGGGTGCTTGCCGCAAATTCAAACAGTTGGTGTTTTTTTTTATGATTTCAAAAAAACAGGAAATGTGTATTTTCCGGCTTTGATGGCCGTACATGGTGAAAAATCCACCATTGTTTGAACAAACCCAGTTATTGCTGATTGAAAACCCAATCTTTACTATAAGTGTTGGGTATATCACCGATTTTGGGGTTTCAATTATGCTATGTTCACAGCTTCAAGCTACCGTGCAATAAACTGACATAGATAGATATAGTGAAATTCCACCAATCTCACAGCTTGTCCAAAGCATACTGTATCTATGTAACAGTTTACGGAGGGTTGAATGAGAATGAGTATAGCTCAAAGTTGAGAAACTCAAATCCTCTAGTTTAACAAAATGTATCCCTTGACGCTGTCATTCTTGTGCATCCCAAATGTTGAGACAAACCCATATGATATTCCATGCCTTTCTCACATGAATGTCCTTTAATTGTCCTTTAATGTTCGTATTGTGAATTATTGATCTTTAAAGATTTGGAATTATAAAGATCTTTAATGTCCTTTAATGTCCTCGAATCATTGGAATTTTCAATGATCTTTAATTGTTCCTTTAATTGTCCTTTAATGTTCCAATGATTCTCGATGTTCATGTAACATCTGGAAAGTTATTTGGACATTCTTGAGGATTCGAGGAATGTCTACCCGTAACAATGTCTACCCATATTATGTGAAGCTTCTCCAATAGACCATCCTCAAATATTTCTCCCCCCATAGTGAACGAAGGTGAATCCCATTAAGCCCTGGACTGTGACTGAGAATCCAATCTTTCTGCTTCAAAAACCCTAAACATTTACTGGAAGTCCCAAGTCTAGCTGCATTTAGCTGCTTAAATCCCCTTTCTACTAGGCTGTTGTGTTTAGATACCCAGAATTCTTAGGGTGACCTCCCTATTTTTTATTGGTTAAATCCTCATGCTCTTAGCCTAAATGTCAAGTTGAGCTGCTTAAATCATCATTTTACTGGATTTCATTCTAGTTTCAGCTGCTCAAATCTCCATTTCTCATTGTAAAATACCAATTTCTTAAGGTCAAATATCAATTTCTCCTGGTCAAATACCAATTTCTCATTGTAAAATACTATAATGTCTCATGGTTTTACCCATATTTTGCCTTCTTTCCATCATGTTTTCACCATGTTTCATGGTTTCAGGAAGGGCCCGCCCAATTCGAAGTTAGTTTATAGCCCAACCAACTGCAGATAGATCATGATATGGGGGTTTCCATCAATGTGCGTACCCCGAAATGGATGGTTAATAATGGAAAATCCTATATAAATGGATGATCTGGGGGTACCCCTATTTTAGGAAACCTTCATAGATCCACCAGGAACCCAATAGTTAGCCTAGTTATCTTTACCAACTTAGCATGCAGCAATGATTTTCGTCCATATGAATTATCATATTTGGCCAACGGTTGAAGCACCATCTTTTCTTGGTCAATTCCCATAACCGTTTCTTGGATTTCTTTCTCCCAGAATTTCTCAGTTCGATTCCCCCCAGCTTTCGTGGTGAACATCCCATGTTTTATCATGTTTTCTTGGTCAAAATTCCTAAATCATCCATTTTAATAGGATGTTCCATTATAAAGCATCCATTTTGGGATACCTCCAATTTTCAAATTTCTCCGGATGGTTCCCATATTTCGTCATTTTCCCATGGTCTTCCCATGTTTTTCGTCGGTTTTTCGTTGCTGAACGCATCATTTTCCTTGCTGAACTCGCCAGGCATGTGGCAACGTAGTCTACGGCTACGGCGGCGAAGTGTCGCTGCAGTGTCGCTCGGTGACGCTACGGATATAGCTGGGGATATAACTGGTGATATTGATACAATATATTCCCAGTTATATAAATATGGGGATATACCTTAGTTCACTTTTAATGGGATATAAACTTGTTGGTGGATGATAGGATATTATAGGTGATATTTTATCAGCTGGTTCATGGTATAACTAGGATATGACTGGGGATATAAGTAGGATTTAATGGGATGTATTTGGCTATAATCTAGATAACGTATTTATATATGTTGGTGAATGGGATGGTTAATGTTTTTCATATTTAATATATATATATATGTATATGTATATAATACAAATTTTAAATTTTAAATGCATTATTTGACTATATGGGATATACGTTTACCAGCTAACAATCTATTTTTTTTGCCGGGTATCTAATAGATAGTATCTAAGATTGACCATGCCAATGGGATTTATATAACTAATTAGGTGTATAACTGAGGGCTTAATATTACAATTATAAAACTGGATATAACTGGGGATATAACTGGATACAATGAGGACATACGGGTTTTATTTAACTGGAGATTTATATATCTAACTGGACAACATTTGCTTCAATTGGATCTGTTTTAACTAATTGGTCTAGTGGATTAATATCAGCCGGGATGTGTATGACCATTTACCAGTAGTACCGCACAAGGCGGTGGCGGAAGTTTCAAAAATAGGAAACCTATAGGAGAGGTTGGTTGTTGTGAATCAGGGATGGCAAAGCGAATCCACTGATGGACCGAAAGGTGCT
>Ga0126342_10016163_pt1 | contig 13031 bp, 8 predicted proteins | sample Cyp1metagenome_FD_92528 | JGI IMG/M metagenome (GOLD analysis project Ga0126342, IMG submission 92528) | Coral microbial communities from Lord Howe Island, Old Settlement Bay, Australia - Cyphastrea 1 metagenome | ecosystem: Host-associated > Invertebrates > Cnidaria > Coral ... | reverse complement strand
GAAAAAAGAGGTGGCAAGGTCAGAAAAAAGAGGTGGCAAGGTCAGAAAAGAGAGGTAGCGAGGCAAGGTTAGAAAAAAGAGTTTTCCAAGGTTAAAAAAAAGAGGTAAGGTTAAAAAAAAGAGGGGCCCATAAACTTATATATGTTTTGCTTACTCAAACTCAGGCTGGACATGTGGATCTCAAAAAACATTTATGACTATAATTTGGATGGATTTCCTCTGTAGCTGTTGGCAATGGGTGAATCTTGACTCATCCCCTTGTGCTACAAGGATCAGTTCGTTCTAAACTAGCCATCCAGTCGGTATCCAATTCCTTCATTTTCATGTGGTAACAGGCCATAAACATCCATGGTAACCATCCCCAATAAAGGTTTAATGACTTTTAATGAGATGAAATTGCACATATATATATACATATATATATATATATATTATCATATATTTCATCTCACTAAATTTCATGATGTTAGGTTTCATATTGCTTTCCCACCTTTAATGCTTGAAAAAATCAGCCCAATTTCATGCGATTCATCGGATTCCCAGCGGCTTTCCACCAAGAAAGCGCTACAGAGCTGCACAGCTGGGTCCAAGGCCTCGGGCACCGTGAAAACCACCTATAAACATGGTCATTTGGGGGATGGGTTTTCATGGCATTAATGGCATTAATGGCATTGTTTTACCCATATAAATTGTGTTGACTGGGGGGATGGTATAGAAAATTGGTGATATTAATGTATATATATATATATGTTGTATCTAATCAAAGCAAACCTGATGATTCGTAATCGTTTGCAAACATGTAGCGTTGCTGAGATGATTTCCTTACGAAGTAAGGTGTCAAATCAAACCAATGTTTCTGGCGCAAATCGCCGATTGGAGTTGATGGGGCATCTTTGCTGCTGCGACCTATGAAGGTTTCCTTAAATTGGCCACCCCAGATCATCCAAGTCATTAGACCATTTTAGTATTGAAACCCATGGTTTTGGGGGGTCCCCATTTTAGGAAACCCCTATATGATCGTTGTTCAATGGTGGTTGAACCATCCATTCCCGCCATTTGTTCGTCAATTAGTAGTAGCCCCCAAGAGAATTTTAGGAGTTGCAAAGCGACAACTAGTAAACCACATGTCAAATGTAGGAATGGGGCAAGTAACTGGGTACAGTCAGCCAAACATGTGCAACATTGTCAAATTAGTAATTAACATACTGTGTTTACCTATATATATATATACACCATACATTCATCAGTTGTACATATATAATATACATACGTATTTTTACATGTACAGTATATGTTGTATGTAGCCTATCAAAACATAGGTTATATGATGTTCCTCATGTTCAATTTGGTCAAGCAATTTACAGCAAAAGCAAACTATGTGTGGAACAACCTATGTGTGGTTCCCTCGTTCCTCTGCACTTAATTTCGACACAAAGCTGCGAGTTGATGCTTATATCACCAACACATGGTGACAATATCAATCAATAATCATACTATAGTACAGTATAGTACTAAAATCCGTAATGCTACAACTAACTAACTACATCTAACTACAATTATCAATCATCCTGTTGCTATGGGTCAATTAAAAAAACATATGGTCAGTACTATATCTATATAATATATATATATATGTTATACAATGGTTCATAGGAAAAGGTCAACATTTGTGAATTGGAGACCAGACAATTTTAACACCCATCTGCCCACGGTTCCAAGATCCAAGAAATGCAGCTGCGGCCAACAAGGCTCCAGGCATCATCACTCTCGACCTGAGAGTTGTGGTACGAACTTGGAGGGTGTCCTCTACCGCTTGTTGAATAGTCGTTATTGAAAACGCAACATCGGGTACAGTGAAACCACTGTTTAAGAACCTACTGCAATAAGAACTTCAGGGGCTGGATTGCTAGAGTCAACCCTTTCTGTCAGCTTATATATTGAAATAAGAACCCTAGGGATCCCTAGGGCACCCTGGAATTCTAGCGACTGGTTCTTATTCCCCTTTAACGGGTATCAATATACCACAGATTGATTATTGGCAGCTATTTCCCGAAAGAATGAGTACGTACCGCGGAACTTCCATGCCGATGACAAACATGGTTCGGCCCCAGGGATATTTGAATCGACGTTGACAGCTTCAGCCAGACACCAGCCAGACTCACTGAAGGTCATCTGACCTTGGAGGCTGCCCTTGGCTTGTGTTGGCTTGTCTTGGCTTATCTTGCCTGTGCTGCCTTGTTTCGCTCGCCCAAATCAAACACTAACTTTCGGGACCTGAAAGTTTTTTCTTCCCCCCGCCTTCTTTGCGCCACCTAATACCACGCCAAAATTAACTTTCACGCCCTTCCATGGTGGAATATCTGGCCCTTAGCTCCGTTTTGGATGGCTGCGCCTAAAAAAACTTTTCGGGACCTATTTGTTTTTTTCTTCCCACCGCCTCCTTTACAATCTAATACCACGCCAAAATGAATTGGCAAAACTCTCACCATATGAACCCCTCAAGAACTAACCCATTAAGAACTTGAGGGTATCCTCGTTCATAATTCCCATATTTTCCACCTATAGCACTTCAGAACCCCAGGGTAGGCTGGAAAATTCTTACATGATCGGTTCTTATCTAACTGTTCCGCTGAACCAAGTCTTGCTGTGTCTTGTATCACTGAATGCTCTCAAAACAATCGTTCAATATCGTTCAGACCATTTTTTGGATGATCAAACATGACCAGCCACAGTCAAATCATACTGTATCAAATCATCTCTCCAGCTTCAGACCTCGATATTTGCTTCTATGATTTCTATGTCACATTTTCTTTAGAGAGGGCTACCCAACCACATGCCACCCTACATCCTCTGCGGTGTTTTCAGTCCTCGATTCGTGGGTTATCACGGCAACACTTCTGCTCATGGCAACATCTTCCACTCAATCATGCAGCCAAACGATATGATGCCGACGAGCAACCAATGTCCGTACAGTACATAGCGCGATCTTTTCTGTTTTGTGCACTTCACTTTAAAAATATGTTTTACTGGTGGAAACACCATTAAATCAGTTACATATGGTGTTTACTGGTTTTGTTTGCTATGGTTGTTCCTGCTTTTTTAATGGTGTTTTACTGGTGCAAACAACGGTACATCATCATCAAAAAAACATTAAATCACCGTTGTTACCTGCATCCCATGACATCAACATTCACAGTTTTTACGTGAAAATCCCATGCAATCACAATTAAATTACCGTCAAAGCAATCACCAATAAATTACCATCAAATGACACCTGTTTTTTTTGGTAAAATCTCATCACATCACCATTAAATCACTTTTAAAAACTGGTAAACATCCCATCAAAATCACTTTTTTTTCACAATTGTTGGCAAAATCCCATGACCTCAGCATGAAATCACCATAAATTTGCCTAGAATTTTCAGGTCCCCGCAGCCCCCACAGTCACCTTTTCCCGGGGACCCGGGGTACCCCACCAACTGCCCAAAGCTGGTGCACTGAAGTCGCTGTAGCAAGTCGCTGCTCAACAAGTTGCTGCGAAGCACCCGATAGGCGCTCTTCCTGGGACTAAAAAGTGGTCGGGTTGCAAAGTACCTACCTATCTCGTCTTGGCGAACATCCTGGTCACATCCTCATTTTGAAAGTTTTATCGTACATCCACATGATCAACTCCATCAATATGATCTTATAACCCCCTTATAATCTTTATATCATTTTATATCCACTCATTAGTCATATTGGTTATATAAGTTATACAACCATTAAACCCCCATATATCCCCATATATCTATGTAGATGATGAGCTCCAGAATCCATTCCCATCCCATTCCCATCCCATCAAGGTTCTGCTCTTGCAGTAGGGAAAGCAGGGACAGCACTTCCAATGCGCGATCTGCCACCTGGCCAAGGCGGCTATGAGAAGTCGGTGCTTGTCGCAGGATGTTACAGGGTGAGTTACAGGGCTTATATTCTGAAAATTCATGTGGTAAACCCAATGATGACCCATCACCTGAAATGGATAAATGGGTAGTTAAAATACCCTCTAAAATTGAACGTTTGAATTGGGTGTACCACATTATATGAGTTATTTTGGCATGGTATAACCCAACCCGAGCCCCTTTTGTACCCACCATTAAGAGCTTGCCTAGGGATCATTTTTTCCCCCGCATCAACCAGATTCCGCGACACAAACTACGAACCGCCTTGATAAATATAGGGTCCGCTAGGATTGGACGGGCCCCAGTATCTCAGAATATCTTAGGGAATGAAATGTGGAACGATTTACCCACTGATAATGAAACATAGCTAGCGAACTAAACCTCCATTTGGATGTGGGTCAAAATGGAAGACCTAGGGGACCACAGATGTTAGTCTAGTTTAGTATTAACCATCCAATTATTGGGGTACCTAATTTTGACCCATACCCATTTCTTTCGTATTACACCGCCCTTTAACAGCACAGCGGTGAGGTTCGAGTGCGTCCCTTGGTGAGCCTCAAGCACTCCGTGCAAAGTCTGTCGCGCCTGGCCCATGGTGAATGGAATTGGCACTATGAGGGTTTCAACATGTTTCAACCATCATAAAATGGTTATACCTCATGACATAACATTATACCCCATCATAAAATGGTTATACCTCATTTACATAAACTATAAATTCTATAAATGGGTCTGGAAATGGGGTGTACCTCATTTCAATGGTTGTGTCATAGGAAACATTAAGATAACCCATCAGAGTTTGGGATACAGTACCCCACTTTCAGACAGACCCGTATTTGTTCAATGTGAAATTACCATGACCGTCTTCGTTTCACATCACATATACACACATAACATACAATGTGAGGCCCCCGTTCGATAGCTAACTTGCTTTATAACTCCAATAACTATGGTTTATGGTACTTATAGCGAACTAGTTACTGGGGCTTTTGTAAACCAACAAACTTAGAACTGGGGGGGCCTCACATAACGTACCAAACATCAGCCATTCATGTGGAGACGTTTACCAACTTGGGTGAGGCATCAGCCTACATGACTCCATGAAAAAGATAGCAACACAAGAAAAACAACTTGACAACAGCACTTTCATTGGGGTCACTGAAGTCTCAACATGGTCATCTAACAACCCCGCAATGATTGCTTTGAATTGCTGCCTGTTTCAACCCGTTGAGTTTCTGGATTGGCACAGCTAATTCAATTTGTGCTGCACCGAGCAATGGAGATGTAGGAGCGTCTGGGGTGATCATGTCAACGAAAGAAGTAGAGTAGGCACGTTATTTATGCAATTGCCTTGAAAAGGATTACCTTTGATCATGGCTAAGTCTAGATGCAACTTTAAAAAGTAAATAGTGGGATACCAAATCAATTACATATTAATATTAAAATTATGAAATTATGATATTCAATCACGCTATATATTCCTGCAAAAACAAATGGCTACAATGCCTGTGCAACGGCTTCGCTCTGAACGGAGCGCTCGCTGGTGTAGAGTTTGAACCTGTCACGGCCAAGTGATGTCCTTTATCTGTGCTGGCTAAACCGTCATTTTTGTTGGTGAAGTCCGAATTTTACTCATAGCTTGTCCCATGATATCCCACTCTTGGGCTCTTGGGGGATGCAATTTGGCAATTTTATTGTGAGAAGATATGGCTAACATGGCTTCCAATATCAGCCTTGGCAAATTGGGGCATTGAACTACCATCCTCAAAGGAAATGATTGGATCCCCAGGGGAGCACCGATCCAACGGCCTGGCTGCGCTGCTGGAAGCAGGATCAACGGCCTCGCGGACAGCGAGTTTCGAACAGTTTCACCGAGTGGGGAGATGTTTGCTGCATAGTAACACCCAGAAACATGCAAACAGGGTTCAATTTAGGTTTAGGTTAAGGGATCACTTACCCTCAATTTACTATTTCAATTGGGTTTGACTGTTTGACACACTTTGGCATTTGTTGGGGGGTTGCTATAATACATGTTGGTGCCCAACCCCGCGTTCGTCCACACCCAAAAAAAACACCCAAACAATATCATGTACTTGTCATCAGAGGAAGAATGAAAACACTGGCTATACGCAGCGATTTTGACTTTAGGTTTTTAGGATTTAGGGTTTTAATTTAGGGTTTAGGTTTTTAGGCTTTTAGGGTTTTAGGTTTTTGAAAGTAAAAAAAACTCTAGCCATACGCACGGATTTGAGCATGTCAAAGGATATGCGGGATCCGATGCGGGCAAACGTGGGGTTTGCAGCGTACATGTTTGGGAAAAGGATGTAAAACACATTGCAATTGGGATTGATTTTTCGTGGGATTCGGGTAACAAAATATGATGACATTAATATAGAAAGGTCTTAGGAAAATGGAGCTGTTGAATTGTACTCGCAACATCACAGACTCCATTTCAACAACCTTTGGCTAACCTCTCATGCTCCTGAGCCAATGAATTCTTCATTTGATTTCAACTATTCCTCCATCAAACTGGCTTTCAAACAAAATCAAGTAGCCATTCACCAAGCTTTACCCAGAATCAATTCCAATGAAAACATTGTGCAATGCTGTCCGTCAAAAAAATGATCAGGGACAAAGGGCTCCACAAAACTATACTGACTCTACTGTAGTAGATATTATTATTATTATTATCATTATTACTATATATATATGTGCTAGGATATGGTAGGTCCCATAGCTGAATCTACATCCCATGAATTAGAAGTTGACCAACCTGGGCCTATCATCGTTGTGTGTCCTCAACCCAAGGCTGCAGTGCCAGCCAAACAGCTGTACTTCTATCACAAGCCACAACCAAAAAAGAACCAGGACATGCCAAAAATTGGCTTTGTCTGAAAAATAAATCTACGCCCAAATTTGATGGTTCAGAATTTCATGTTCCCTATCCTATCAAAAATGAAACATTTGCGGGTATATTAAATACAGTACTATGTGTATATATATATATGTGCATAACGTGTTTCACCGCCCCTACCCAGTGTTTTCAAGTATTCTATATGTGCACGTGTCAGAGATGTTGTGCACGTTTCAGAGATGTTGTGCACGTGTCAGAGATGTTGTGCACGTCTCCCAGCAGTTGTGCACGTTGCACAGAAGTTGCGAAGGTTTCACAGAAGTTGTGCAAGTTTCACAAGCCCCCTATATAATAATGTTCGTGTTCAACTGCATTGGGGCGACCAAACACGTTCTCCAGATATATATATAATTATTTATATATATGTATACATATTTCAGATGGTTGAGAACTTCATTGTTGCCTATTAAAAAAATGCCATTTGGTGTAATTTTCTGCAACGACACACGTCCATCGTCACCTTGGACTTCTGCCCACTTTCAGCGCCGTGGGCGAAACGCACAGCTGGACGCAGCCGGCCAATCCTGGGAGGTGCTACCCTGGTACCCGTAGAAATCATTATGCATTGTGTATGTAAAGCAACTTACCTATGATAAAGGGTCGTTCTCATTTTTCTCATATGGTCTCATTACCATCATCATCAACATCATCGGCGGCGGCAGCAGCAGCAGCATCAGCAGCATCAGCATCAGCCTTATCATTATTTAGATTTTACAACTGTCATTTGATGATGATGATGATGATGATGATTCATCAAATGACCGTGAAGTCTACTTGGTAATAGCAAGACATGGCATTAAACCATCACATCCCTTCTCATGCGTACACTAAAATGTCAGTTTTTGTTTTCCCAATCTTGAAAAAAACATAAAACACCTCCAAAGTCTGGCGAAACCTATGCCAAGCTACGGTTAGCCATCACATAATAACCTGGTTGGTGGTTTCAACCTACCCCTCTGAAAAATATGAGTTCGTCAGTTGGGATGATGACATTCCCAAGATATGGAAACATCCATTAAAATCCATTAAAATCCATTAAACCACTATAATCCACTAATATGGAAAAATAAAAAATGTTTGAAACCACCAAGCAGTAGCTATGAAGATCAGTGGGATGATCCTCCAGTTCTAAGCCCCGGGTTGAAGCCCAGGTGCAAACGTCGGACGGCATCCTCTGCAATGCCCAGACCTCGGGTCATCCATGGGAATCCCACAGATTTGTTGATCAGTTTATTTTCACAAGTTTGATATTTGATACCCTCTGGTAATTTGTTACATAGCTATTGAAAATGACCATTTATAGTGGATTTTCCCATTAAACATGGTGATTTGTTCTATCATAGAATTGGATGATGGGAAAATTTTAACCGGAAAGCCTGATCAATTTGATGGTAAAAACCCATGGGTTTCCGGTTAAGATTTTCCCCAACAAACCAATCCAATGATTCTAGATATTTGATATCACTAATCCATACTAATCCCAGAAATTTTCTTTGTCTATCATAAATTTAGACGAAATGACTGAAGTTTATTTTGGAGAACCCCAGGAGTTGATCGATGTTGAGTTTCAATCATTCAATATGAAGAAAAACATGTGAGCTGACCATGGCACATATACTGAGGTAAGCAATTATAACAGTACACAAACAAGTTCAAACACCTGCAAAACCATGGTGTCACACAATGACACATGTATAATGTATATATATGTATATATATATATATTAACTGTATATGCATATAATATGTTTTTACGTAGAAATGGATGCAAAACACCCATATAGAACATACCAGGGGTCTGAGGTCTGAAAGAAAAGCATTTCTTCATGTTGATTGAATGTTGGTGTCTTCTACTTTAGTGTCCCGAATTATAAGCTCTCCCTGCAAAATGGAAGGTTTTTACTTGGCAGTCCCATCAGTAACTAACACTTAGTTGAGATCTTCAGACCTATAAGTGCTCCTCTTCAATGTGTTGATAATGCTAAGCCCCATCCTGCTCATGATTTATCCAGCCTAGAACCAAAAATAGACAAATCCACCACAATTCATGGCTTCAAGATTCTAGAGTATTCAAGAGGGTCAGTGTCAAGTGGGTCGGATAATCACTTAATACAGTGTTTTAGGAAAGCATCCCCATGATTCCTCATGCATATCTTGCCCTATGTGTTCAATGACCAACTTGGATATCATATCAAATTATCTTCATTTTGTTATCCTTTTTGAGTCAATGAAATGCAATCACTGTCAAAATAAGTACATGACATTTTGCATCTTACAATTCATCAAGGGTGACTCAAAATGTCGCCGGGACCGCTGCTCTCTGTGTCTGGGAGTTCCTCCGGGCTCTCCGACCTAAACTCTGCTGGACCTGACGAACTCAATGGGAGATGCTCTAAAGAATGCGGGTATAGCCCAAGCTTAAAAAATCAGTCATTTCAAATTGTGTAGTTTATGTGTATTTATTATATATATATATATATATACACTGTATATATATATATATTATATTTATGTCACAATAATCACATATATGTTCATATAATCATTTGTTTGGGTCCAACATTTTTGACCCATAAGACCCGCACCGCCCAACCGTGTCTTGGCCATTTAATACGGTTTTCAATAGAGTACAGTACATAATTTATGTCAATGTCTGATCATGTCCGTACTCAATGTTGACTCATGCGCATATGGATTTGTTTGAAATGGTGCACCGAGAACTAAAATGGAGTACCATCATTGTTAACCGGTCTGAACGAAAGCTTGTTGCCATTTGTTTCCACACTTGTAATCAGTGGAAACTTTGAACAGGCAAAACCAATTTTCCTGGCTGACCACATCATTGCCTCTCAGTTTTACTCTGCAGATTTCCTCTCTAAGGAAGCTTTTGAAGCTAGCAAAACAACGTGTCTGCTGGTTGAAAGGCATGCGTACGCTGAGCGAGAACCAGCGGTATCCACCTCATGCTCGAGCTTTCTGGAGGACTGATCGGGGATGCATTGCAGAGCACGAGCCAAAGGTTGAGCCGATGGCATCTAGCCACTTTCAACCGACGCTCTTTTGGAATTGCAATGTCTGCAGCAACCCCCATTTTTTCGGACAGATCCATGTAGGAGTTTCTTGAAATGGAGGAGTCCAAAAACTGCAAAAAAATGTTGCTTTTAATGCGGAAGCCATTTTTGGGTGGTATCCCTCATTGTAAGAGACACCCATATCTACACTTCTCTTTGCAAAGCGTACAGGAAGGAAGGCTTTGGGTCCTGAAGGAGGGTACATCATCCAAGGCCTCAAATTGCCCCGCTAGGGGTCGGAGTTTTTGAGACCTAACCCCTAACCTGTAAAGATGTGTGAGTAAAAAACAGGGTTTCCTGACCTGTATTTGTTTCCTCAAACCATTCCATTTATTACATTTGACTGCCAATTTGTAGAAGCTGAAAACATTGCACAAGCAATTGAAATCATCAAATCACATGCCTCTTGCTCTCTTAATCCTATTTGGATTTTTTGTTTTTCCAAGCTTTTCGGAGTTTTAATCGTTAAAAAAATCCACGCTTTATCGCTGCCTCAATGGGAATCTTTATTGATTTGGGTATAGGTCGACATTGGGTTTCAACCTGAAAATTTGGATGTTTCGTCCTATTTTTTGACCGATCCATTTAAACGGTCGAGCCCTGAATTTTGACCCATACCAAGGTGTCCTCCTCATTTTTTGTGAGAACGGTTCAATAGAAGATATACCCTCCAGGCAAGCCAACAACGGATGGTTGATGAGTGATGATGGTTGTATCCGATTCGAATGGCAGAATCGAAATTCCACAGAACTATCAGAACGCCTGAGTAGTTTCAAGTTCTAGATGGATGGTACCCCCCGATGTTCTAAGTTGGTTTATAATCCCCATTAACTATAGATATCTATAGATATAACCCCCATAAACCCTATAGATAATGGATGGTCGCAACACAATCCTCGATCATCCCGGGAGACCCCGGCGAGTCCGAGCGTTTCGCGGTGCGACACGGTGACCACCAAAGGGAGGTCCTCAACACGGGATCACCATCAACAGGGATATTTCAGTGGGAATAGGGATATGATCGGAATATACGTCATACAACTGGGATATATGGGAATATATATAAGTACATTACTATAATACAATGGGATATAATATAATGGGATATTACTATCCATGGGAATATAAGATAATATAAGTACATTACTATATCACTGGAATATAATGGGATATATTACTATAATATACTAGTAATTAGGGATATTATAGTGGGATAACCATGGGAAAACATGGACAAATCCTGGGGATATGGGATCACCTTGGTCTAGTGACCAGTGGATTAACTCAGAATTTATGGTGATAACCAAGAGTTAAATAGAGTTAAAAACCAACAACAATATATACAATAATATAATATGGGGATTTAGGGGGCAACAGCTTGTAGGTTTATTATAATTAGGGGGCAACAACTTGTAGGTTTATCAACAAAAATGATGAACCATGATTATATAAACCACCAAACAAGATAAACAATACCCGAATGGTATTTTCTAAAGCCACGAACCAACAAACATGGGTTTGATTCTCCAGATGTGGGTATGTATGTAGATGGTTTTGCCCTTTTTTTTTGGTCGCATGCCCGGCTTGAAAGCCACCACTTCCACTACCATTTGCTGCCGGTTGTCAGAAACTTTTGGGTCCAAAACAGGGCCTTTTTTTGACGTGGGCCACGGTCAATATTTGGTATATAGCTCCAAGGCATCAATTTTTGACGAGTGTATTATCGTTTTTCAAGTTTTGGTATACAAACAAATTTTATCGTTGTTTGAAGAGTGTATTATCGTTTTTCAATCCCCAGCTCAATTTCCAAAATATGAAGATGTCTCGAATACTACTCTCCATTAACCTAAATTTTGGCTGTAGCTCATGTGAATAGGACGACGAGGAGCAAATGGTGTCACAGTATGGTGAAGGATACAGTACACATCCATTACAATATGTTGCATAAATTTGCAAGAAATCTCTCAAAATCTAACGATATAGAGGGTTGAAACCTAAACATCTTGGAACAAACAACATTTGCATGCTAATGATAGAGGTCTATGGAAATTGCGAACCGAGGGCATTACAAACCAATGCCAATTGGCATTTCAGGGTAGGACACACCCGCCCAATGCCTGAGAATCTCAGAAATGCACAGAACACATCACCAACTGATCTGGCTGAATTCTAAAGCATCACCAATCTGATTTTTTTTCCAGCATCATCTCTGGTGCCGTTGAGAAACATTCCATTTACTGTACCCAGAACTGACGTTCCTTTAGCACCTTCATCCTGGAAGATGGAATCCCCTAAAAATGGGTGTGTCCAAAAATTGGGTATTCATTGAAGAAATACCTTCCCCGTTCAAAGTTGGATATCACCCCATCTAACTACAGATATTTTCCACCATAAATGCGTCGCCGAATTATAAATCAACTTACATATATAAGAAATCAACGATGAATCCGAAATTACTCTGGTGATGTATAATCTCTATGTTTCGTTTTTAAAACAACATTTTTGGTGGTTAAATCCGAAGTTTTTGTGATGACATCTGGGCCAGCCAGGCCCAAACAGGTCGCAAGGCAACAGCCAGGAAGCGTAGCCTGGGCGACAACAGCCCCCCCAATTAGTTATGTTTTGTCGGGTTGTGAAAAGCACGGACATAAATTGGTTTATGGAAAATAACCCTGGTTTCTGGACTGCTATTTTTTGGTATGTAAGTGTATATATACGAGTAGCACAGTAGTACCGCAGAAGGCGGTGACGGAAGTTTCAACACTAGGAAAACTATAGGAGAGATCAGTTGTTGTGATGCATGGATGGCAGAGCGCATCCACTGCTGGATTGAAAGGTGGTTGGCGTGTCGGGTTATCTATCTATCTATCTATCTATATCTATCTAGATCTATCTATATCTATCTATATCTATCTATATCTATCTATATCTTATCAAATTTTAAAAGCAATGCTCTAATGGCTGCCTTTTTCAGGTACGGCTTGGACATGGGTACGTAAGTATGGTACTGGGTACCATACCCATGTACCGTACCCACCATACCCACCATATGTACCCAGTTAGCGACCGATCTAGCAACCGATTTTTTAAGACAAAAATGTTTTGTAT
>Ga0126342_10016162_pt1 | contig 13033 bp, 10 predicted proteins | sample Cyp1metagenome_FD_92528 | JGI IMG/M metagenome (GOLD analysis project Ga0126342, IMG submission 92528) | Coral microbial communities from Lord Howe Island, Old Settlement Bay, Australia - Cyphastrea 1 metagenome | ecosystem: Host-associated > Invertebrates > Cnidaria > Coral ... | reverse complement strand
CAAGACTTTTCAAATAAACTATTGCAGAAAGGTATTGTGCGTGACTGCAAAACCATGTGTTTTCACATCTGTACCATTAACATACGTGTGAGCATTCGGGTTCGTGGGCTTCATCTTGTTTTTGAACTTGGAAATGGATGGAAATGGCAAATGTAAGAAATTCCGGGTTGGTTTTCAGGATTGTAAGACCTCTCAAAAGCCGCAGATGTTGATGATGTCTTGCGATTTGATCCTCAATGTTTGTCTACAGCAAAACAAGTGACCTGTACTTGTGTAGTTGGATACTAGTGGGATGGGGTTATGTAGAATGACTCAGTTTGGCTAGACTGATGTGGGTGTTTAAGAAGCAATGACTTGAATACAATTGAATTTCTTAGCAGATATGCGGGCAACTGGGAGTAGATTGGGGTTGTTGGGTCCCTCGTGCACCCTTACCCAGGAGCCATGATCGGGTGGAACCGGCAATGCTGGCAGTCTGCTGTTGACTGTTTCCCTTGAATCATCAACACGTTCTCGATTGTTCAATGGCAATTTCGGGGTCCCATACCCCATTTCCGGACAAATCCAAATATCACATTGTTGGTACTGTCCGTTATTTGTATATTACACCTATCTATCTATCTACCTATCTATCTACCTATCTATCTCTATCTCTATCTATGTCTATATCTATATCCCTATCTATCTATATCTATCCATCCCCATCCATCCCCATCCATCCATACATTCATACATACGTATTTACACATATCCTGTTCTGTCCCCATAAACTGGTTGGTTTTCTGGACAAACCCATGTGTTGCAAGCCCTCAATTGAACGTTTGTAGCACTTTGCAACTGCAACTGCATGAAGTTTGGAAGCTGATTTCCGATCATGATAGGGGTTCCATGTCCAAGTTTTTTGGGGCTGTAAACACCCATTTTTTTTCGGGCTTTAGTTCCCAAGCTTCAGGCTCCTCTTGCCTGGAGAGTTGGCGAAACATGCGGTGTCTGAGGGCACGAAGGCAGGGTTTTGAAAGGTGGCGATAGCACAATCTGTATGGAAAAAACCATTCATGTGGTAAACCCAATAAAAGGTAGTAAATAGCCATCCCACTTTTTCTGTGGTAACTACCTCAGTTTGCCAGAAATTGGCCCTTCATCATGTGGGAAATGACGAAAAAAGTGGTAAACCATCTCCAAAATTTACCCCAAAATACGGTGTGAACAGCCATCCTCAGTTGGACATTGACGGGTTTGCATGGGGTAAACCCACATCCATTTAGTTCGATGTGTTTGGAATCGTCCTTAGATGATCTTTCGATGTACCTGTGCCATCTTGGATTACCAGGGGTTGAAGTCACCCTCAGGATCTCCACCGGGGTTATCCCCCCGTTGTTTGACTGGTCGATTTGAGTCAAAAGTCAAGACTGACAGCCTTTTTCTATTGGGCACATGAACGCCCCAAGATCATCCTTGGGATGTGAGCAACAGGGGTTTCTTGGGAGGGTGCTCATTTCATGCCCCACAATCTCGCCAGTCGGTCAACAAGTTCTTCAACCAAGAGGAGGACAAAGAAGGAGAAGCGAAGAAGGCAAAGAAAGGGGACAAAGCCAAAGTCAAAGGAGCCAATAAGCGCCCTGGGGTCTGAGCGTGCCCCGCCGGAGTCCGACTTGGACCTCCAGGGGAGCTGCCAGGATTTGAGGGCAGCAGTTCTGAACGAATCCGGAAGATCCTGAAATGGCCCGTTGGGAACAGTTGGAACTCATTGATTTCTGGATCTCCGATAGGATACTTCATTTGTAGGTGCAGTGACAACATGTGACAACACCCATATGCTTTCAGGTTCCTTCCGGGTTCCCCAAGCCGGGATGGATGTTTGTGTTCGCAAACCCCCTCAAAAAGAGCAGGGGAGTGAAGCCAGCCCAGACTAGATGGCTGATAAGTGCTTGTATGTGGAACTACCCTCCGGTAACTTAAGAGTTTGCTATGCTATAGACGGCCCATTTATAGAGGATATACCGAATATACCCATGAACAATTGTCATTTTTCATAGCGATGTGAAATTACCAAAGGGAATACTATGTCCAAAGATTTTGTTCCAGCTACTTGTGCTTTCAGAAGATGATTCCCATCACGTCAAAAAGCGATGAGAAACGTCGTTCCTTGTTTGAGGCATCCAATCCATTTGTATTGGACTGCCAGTTTGAATGAAGTAAGAACCAATTCTCAGTTCATGACTTTAAGCTGTGAAGCCTGTAGATTCCCACAACATGAAACTTGAGATGAGAAAACATCAGTAGAAGCAGCTGGTCCTTTCAAACCGCACCATTTTCACACCCTTTTTATCTAGGAAAAAACGTCTTGTGAAGCGAACTGCCGCATCCGACCTCGGCCGCTGGGTCATTTTTAGCCCAGTTGATCTTAGAAGTGGGTGGCCGCAATGGACAGAGGAGCCACAACTATTTTTCCTGTTGAAGATGTAGAAGAGACAGGGAAGACATGCGGAAGCTGCCCTTTGTTCTTAGTGGCCACTCCAAATGGCTGGCTGTGGCTCAAGGTTGGGTTTATTTTCAAAGCTTAATCAATGAGTGGCTGTTTTCCATTTGCTGGGTGCTGCATAACTATCTTTTTCCAACTCTGTGGTTGATTGATGGAGAGGTACACTCCATAAACAAGAGAGAATGATGGTGGGATGCCACACTAACTTGCCCCCCTATTTTCTCCCAAAGGACATCAGTGATTGCGGTTGAGCCACATCCAGTTTGCACCTGTGCGTTCAAAATACACGCACCCCGGCCCGTCGCTTCAGATGACTTGTCGCGCCTAGAAGGGCTGGGCACATCTCACCTGGTCATCAGGTGTTGAAAGCATGTGGGGATGGCTCAGCGAAGTGCCCCCAAAACACATGTAAAGACCATGTTTCACAGAAAAACGACCGTTCAACTTTTCAGCATTGGTGAGAACTTATTGGCCCAGAACAGCCAAGTGCTCATTGGCTTAGCTACGCCTCATGTACCATAGCGTGCAGTCGGAGAGATCTTGACGGCTACCGCGCTGCGGCAGGCTTCCTGCTATGATCCTGTCCAGGGGTTGAGATGGGCGGGGACAGCCAAGAAGCTGATTGCGAAGCTAAAAGGTTGAATGGCCGGACGTTGACGGGTCAGTTCGGTCAGTTCACCCTGGAAATGACCAGTTCACATCGAAGAATACGGGTCGATAGCTGATAGTTCTGGATGTTCACCTCACCAAGAATGATCCAATAGGTCTTGATTCATCCCTATCTTGACGATTTTTGACTCATATCCTGGCTCTTATGAGCAGAGCGCTTGATTTTGGAGGGATTGGGGACTTCTTCCAGTGGCACATCATTGGGCCCACATCTTTTTCCCATTTTTTCCCTCTCCTAGTGGATCCCAAGATAGAAAGACATGAAGCCTGGGCTCCGCCAGATGCCTCCCAGCTGCTGGGCCAAGTCACCAAACATCCAGCCCTACGTGCCAGCGAGGTGCTTGAAGGGCGGCCAAAATATCTGTTAGTTAGTTATGGTAAGTTATGGATATGTGAAATATTGTGACATATGAAACTTTTGTGTCCAAAGGATTGTCCAAACGATTTCCAACCCTAAATTCCCGGATCATGTCCAGGTTTGGGTCCTGCACTGGCTGCAAACCTGGAGTCCTGAAGTAGATACGTTTGTGTTTCTAAGACTCACCCTTTGACCAGGTCTTTTTAGCATGGGTAGAATCCTGATTAGCGTCGCCCAACTTGGATTCAGCTCTCCCTATCTTGTTGGTTGGTATCCCCACTATGGATAAGGAGCCCCAGACACCCAAGAACGCTTTGCAGGCTACTGATCTTTCAAAGTCTTTTCCCAATTTTCATCCATTTTCCCGAATTTTCCCTATCACCTCCCCGTTTTGCGGGAAATTAACCATCAACAAAGCCTTGCAGTTCGCCGAGCGTGGCCTTGGTCTCACCCTGACAGAGGTTGGGAAGTTGGGGCTTGAAGTGTGGGGATTCAAAAAAATCAACCCACAAACATGGCTCGATTTATCTAAATCCAAAGTTCGTGGCTGAATGGGGGACTTAAGATGGACTTAGCCTTTGAAGGAGGGGGACACCTGCAAAAAGTGGGGGAGTTTCATGACTGTCAGGAGCTGGGCGCGGAGACGGAGCTGCTCATGGTGCCAGAGGAGTTACATGGGAGATCTTGCTTGGGCTGTGTAGCTGAGAACAACTTACTCCCACCAAAACTTGGTGAAACTTGGATTGTTCAAGGAAGTTCAGTAGCAAAAATATTTGCAAACACAACGAAACGTCTGGTTTCAGTGACTTTTTTTGTGAGCCAGACCCTTCTCAGGGCATTTTTGAGCTGAATGATCTGGCGGATGAGGGTTCAGGCTCCAGCAACTTTGGAGGGGGCGGTGTTCACCGGTGTCCTGGCAGGAGATGCTCCTGAACATCTACACAGCTTTGAAGTCCAAGGTGGAGATGCATCGTCCTGAAATAGCCTTTTCAAAGGCTGCCGTAGGACTGGTAGATCGGTAGATCATTGAAAATCAGAAGTTGGGGGTTGATTTTGGGAGAGCTCGGGATGCAACACAATCTATCCTTCCAATTGTTGCAGGCTCAGGGGTCGTTTCAAGCTGCTACCCCCCCCCTTTTTTAGACTCAAATTTCCGCTGCGGTTGACTAACCCCCAAATTCTGGCATTCTGGCATTCTGGCTTTTCCTTTCATGTCCTCTTTTCATCTCTCTCTGGTCATGACTAACATAGCTATTGAACATGGCCCAGTCGAAATAGTGGATTTACCCAGCTATAAAATGGTGATTTTCATCTCTCGCAGCGGCGCAGCACTTCGGTCCCATCGCGGAAAAGCTGCTGCAAAGTGGGCTGCACGTGGAGGTGGGGATCAGCATCGGTCGGGAATGGAAGGAATGGAAGGACCATCTAGAAAAACATATTATCCCACATTTCCCTATGATTGTCATATTGTCCCATATTGTCTTGTCACATATTGATCCATTGAGAACATGTGAAAAAAATGGTCCATTTCTGAATGATCCAAAATCATCCAGTTGATTTGGAACATGGCAAGATCCCGACCAGCGAACTGGGATCAATCCCCCTGAGCCAGACGGTGACCATGCTCTTTGCAATCCTTGAGCATAGGCCCAGCAGATGGACATGGAGTGTTGGAAGAAATTCAGAAACCCTACAAGGTTACAAGGTGGTGTGTTTCTTGGTGAATAAGCCACATTAACTATCGAATACTATCGATGTATTTACCATAAAGCGTACTTAATCCCTATGCGGCACCACCATGATGCATAATTATGCATAATTCATAATTCAAAAAAAATATGGGGCTGTACCATTTCAAGATATTTCAAGTAGGACTTCATCGCTTTTGGATATGTCAAGTTCCCCCCTGTTCATCAACGCGAATTCATCCGGGGGTGACATTCAACCTGGTAGTATAACTCTCCAAGGACACCATCAAGCACCAGGTGATCCAGGTGTCGCAGTCGAACTTCTGTCGAACCAAGGTGTATGAATATTATATAATTAAGTCAAGTATTAATATCATACACCTTGGGATGATCGGTGCAGGAGCAGGGACCAAGACCACCAAGACCCGCGTTGGAAGGCGCGGGATCTGCCGGGGATCTGCCGGATCATCTGCCGGATCTGTCGGCACTGCCCTTGGAGACTCCCAAGGTTTAACAGCGTTGGTCCATTGGTGACAGCCATTAACTATGGATTAACTATGGATATATCATGATATATCATAAACCATAGTTAATATATGTTAATCTCCATAAATATATATCATGATATATCTACCATAAACATCCATAAACCATAGTGACCCCAAGTTATTTTTGTGACGCTGTCAATGGCGCCAGGAGTTGTTGGAACGAGCGTGCGGGAGCCGAACTTCCGAACGCGCAGTTTGTCTCTTCGTTTGTCTCTTCAGGGATGGACCAAAATAGCCTTTGCAACATTTTAGGAAAACCATGACAAACACCTGAGATATCAATGGGATGTCAATACCATGGAAAATCCTATTTTTGTAATATGGGATAGCAATGGGATGTGAAAGCCTGAAAGCATTTTGGGAAAATCGTGTCGAAGATTGGGAAACATGTGTCGAACATTGGGATGGAATGAGATAGCATTTTTGAGACACACCCATGAGAACTGGCAGCAGCTACGGCTGCAACAACTTCACTCACGCAAGTACCATCAACGACTGATAAGCTTCGTACTGATTTCACAAACGATGGTTGCTTCTTCTTGTCGCTGAAAAGGTGATGTTTCGGTGAATTCAGTCATAAACGGATAAACGGAATCAGCTTTTACATTTTTTTCAAGAGAAAACTGAAAAACAACATGTTTTTTTTTAAAGCAAATCATCGTAAACCATAGTAAATATAGTAGTCTGGCAAACCCAACAATTACTATAGTAGTAGAAGGTATGGGGTTTGCCAAATGGACAATTGATGAACAATTTAATTCAACTGTACAACAGTTGGCTTGGATCGTTCTGCCGATCCAAGATGATCCAAGGCCTCCGTTGACTGAGGAGTTGTTGCCTCTCACATGGCCCATTGAGGTCGGCGCGCTGCAGGGAGCAGGGAAAGGCAGCCCAAATGGAAGAGAAATCCTGGGAGTTTCAAGGCAGACTTGGGGGGTCAAAACCCATGATTTATGAGGATTTATGATGTATCTGTTCATGGAGTTTCCATGCTTTTTTTGGCTGTGAAGATCCATCACCAGCTTCAAAGTGATGCGGGTTGTACCAGGCGGTGGAAGAGTTGGGGCAGCAGCTGGCCCAATTGGTGGAGGACCTTGGGCGATTTTCCAAGTACTCAACTGGCTGTGTGTTTATGTTATTATGTATCTATGTGTTGGTAATTGTTGCTACATAAATGATCACAAATGACTTCTTTTTTGTATTACGATATATATATATATATTATTAATTATTATTAATAATTAATTGTAATTATATATATATATATATATATTATATGTATATATATATATATACACGATATGTATGAAGGCATAGTTCTTTTCTGATGTACTGTTCTTTCAGAACTAGGCATTGGTTTGGTAATGGGACCCATCATCATTATGGATGATGTTGAACTGGGTTTTGTTGATACCTTCTCGTGTGGCATTTACAGTTAGATATTTATGCCTCAATATCCATTTGTCCATATATTTAACCAGAAGTCAACTTGATCAATAGCTTTGATTTGCCGATTCAGATTCGGATGATAGGAAACACCGACCTGATATTTGATGGTAATTTTCACCGTTCTTTCCTGTAGATGTTCCCTTCATCCAACCTTTTTGGGCCAAGATGTCTGGCTCAATCCCGCTGTGGCGCCATGGGTTGTGGGGCGTCCACCGGCCACTTCGCGGAGCAATCCTATGCAAAGTTCAAGGCGGACGGCGAGGAGATGCAGGGATGGGACCCCCCAGTTGTGGTTGTTGTAGGGCCAGTGGGGTCCATTTTCAATCACGTTTTTTTGGGATGGGTCAAGGCGGTCAGGGGATGGAGGTCCATAATTCCCAACTATCTTGATGTGAGCAGAAGGGCACCAGAGTTTCGATCCATAGCGATTTTTCTTTGGTGTTCGATTTCAAGATGTTCAATCAGATGTGGTCTGAAGTGTATGATGGATTAGGCAGATCCTCCGGTAGCATCCCTCATTGGCCGAAAAAGTCTTGTTTTGCAGGTTTTACCCAGTCAGGCAGCCACCCAGTGCTCGATGTGAGGACAAAGAGACCTTGCCGCTGCGGAGTTTTTACCGTGCCATTTCCAATTCCTTCTCAGATGTGAATGAGAGCCGGAAGGATCGCAAAGACAAGGGTGTGGACGCTTCTGGGATGTCATGGGCTCTGAGGGAGTTGGGCATCCCAATGCTGTGGGAAGGGATGTGTTTTGATAGTTCTATCATGTTTTATCTAGTGTGTACATGCGCATCATATACGCACACACGGACATACCTATCATTACCTATCGATAATCTATATCTATATTATATATATATGTATGTATATGTATATAAGTACATAGATACATAATAATGCATACCTCCGTCCGTACATGTCTGCCATCATACCTACTTACCTACCTACCTGCCTACAGTACCTACACACCTACTTATATGTACGTACACGCACCAGGCAAAATCCGGAGAGTTAATCTAGAACTTGGTGATGTCCCGGCCCGCTATGCCACAGCGACTGGTCACTGAGGTTTGCCCAATCATCAATCAGAATCCTTACTGCTGCAACACTGCGAAACACAAAGCTGATCAACACAAGGGAATGCGAGCCTGTGTCTGCAAGCCATGGACCCTCTTTTCTGATCTGATCCTTGTATTTGCTGTGCCTGTGAAAGTTTTAAATCTGGGTTGCCAGGTTCAAGCGGCTTCCTCCATTCTCCTGATTCTTTGATTTGAAATTTGAAGGGTACTGCCTAATCCATTTATTCATTGTTGCCTAGGATGTAATTTGTTTGGTTTCACATACATTGTGAATTGGAAAATCCATTTAAGATGGAACCGAAGAATTGGGCCAATTAGACCAGCAGGAACACGATCATGTTCGAAGCATCTTCAAAGCCACTTTTCTCGAATTTGCATCTCCGTGGGTTTTGGTGGTTTCAAGCATGTCTGAATTATCCCTGCTCCTACCTGGGATGATTCACGCAAACTACAGAAACTACAGAAACTACAGAAAGTACAGAAAGTACAGAAACTACAGAGACTATCTATCTAATCTAATCTAATCTCATCTCATCTAATCTAATCTAATCTAATCTAATCCAATCTAATCCAATCTAATCTAATCCAATCTAATCTAATAATCTAATCTAATAATCTAATCTAATAATCTAATCTAATAATCTAATCTAATAATCTAATCTAATAATCTAATCTAATAATCTAATCTATCAATCTATCAATCTATCAATCAATCAATCAATCAATCAATCAATCTATCTATCTATCTATCCGTCTGTCTGTCTGTCTATCTACCTATCTATCTACCTATCTATCTACCTACTGATTGGTCCGTCCATCCATCCCCGTCTCTCTCTCTCTATCTATGTGCTTGTATATATACTTACATATACATGTTTATCTATATACATACATATAAGTATATGCGCATCTGACATCATCATATACTACTTAAATAGTAACTAAAAAAAAATCCGCACACATTTTTCAGTACGTGGATAGGTTAACTCAGCCAACAGTCTGAGGAACCTTGGAGGAGCTCATTGCCGGTGTGTTCGGGGCGAACGTGGGCGGCATCCAGCGGGACGAGAACGTCGCGATTTCGCCGCGTGGATCACACGTGCCGGTTGATGGGAGTTACATGGAGTTACACCATCCAATTGGATGCACAACATTGATAAATATTGATATTGGATGTAGTATGGATGCATATCCTTGGGATTCCAGATAATTATATTGATGTAAAAGTAAGTTTTGGGGTTATACGGAATCCGAGTTTTGGGATGATGGATGATGATTGGGGATCAAAAAAAAATCCATGGGAAATCCCATGTCTCTTTTTTGGGGGATGAACTTTGGATGACATTTGGGTCCCAATGAACTTGAAATGGCTATGATTGAAGAATTTGGGATCAAAATTGTCCATGGCGCGGGAAATTCCATGGCATTTTTGGCGGACTTACTGTACGCCGGATGTACGGTGATGTATTAAACCGCCCTTCCCTTCCCCTTTGGAAATGGCAAATCTCATGTGTTGTCGGTTCATGCTTGCATTTGTTTCGTCAAAACCCGGATCTTGGCACGCACGCATTTATACCCCTTTTTGGAATCCTGTTCGAATGACCCTCTGAGTCGGTCGCCATTTGTAAAAAATGACCTGAAGATTTTAGGCAGCCCCTCCAACCAAAGATCCATGGATTTTATGGGTTTTCCGATTTTCCAGGGCAATTTCGGGGATAGTAACCCATGCCAATACCCATAGGATCCATGTATGCTATATATGGTAACATTTACCATCAATATACCCCAAATGTTAGCATATATACCATACATGGATCCTATGGGATATATATACAAGTTTCGCCATGGCCACGGCCAGCGCTGCGCTGTTGAACCCAGGCTGGAGCTCTGGAGATCGCTCTGCGACGGACTGGTGAAGGCTGGGAAGTTTAAAAATTGCGGTACTCGTAGCAGAGATCTCTGAGCCTTTCGCAGAAAGCCAAAATGGGGTGTTCACCCAAACATCATTGGACATCATTGGTTTCCTCAGCTCATCAGCTTGATATAGCTTGATGGTTTCCTCAGACCTCATATATGAGACCAACCTGAGGTCTGCAAGTCCTATTGGCACGATGAGGATCGGGTGAAGTTGACAGAAAATGTCGTGGAGATGCCTTTGGGATGGCACTATGGCACTGAAAAACATGTGATGACATCATTTTTTTCCCAAACGTTCGGCAGTGTGCCATGAGACCCAATCTTTCAAGTGGGGTGAAACCTGCAAAACCCGACAAAAATCACAGGGAGACGCTCCCCCGATAGCTTGTCAGGTCCATGAAACGGGCTCAGGAAATGGTTTCTTGCCGCTGTACGGAACCGTAGGGCCCTGTCAAAGCTTCCAGACCAATCGCATATTTGGAGGATGCAACTTCCATTGAGATGATACACACTTACCCCTGGTTCATCTTCCTTCACAGCCATCCAGACTCTCCAAAATGAGGTTGCAGGAAAACAGGACCATCCCCACGTTGAGTCAGGAACATGAAAATCCATTGGTTTCAGCGAAAAACCCAACAGTTACCTAACAAAAAGCATGGGAAATTAGGAGATTCCCCCAGAAAATCACCAAGTTTTGGGAAGATCCCAGGCTCTCCCAGGTCACCTGCGATCAGCTGCTGAGGTGTCTCCAACTTGGTCGCCCGGACAGCTCCTGGTGCAAACGCGTGCGATGCTTCTGCCACTTCGAGGTTTCTGGGTGGATGGCCATGTTTTTTTATTTTGTGGCTGGGTCGCTGAATTGAAAAAACATTGCTGAGTAGTAAGTGAAGATGTAAAAACCTCTATCTTCAAGATGTTGTAAAGGGCATCCTGAAGATGGAGGTCAATAATTTTGAGCCGTACTCATATGTCCAAGGCAATGATGGCTACAGGGGTGGAGAGAAATGGTAATTTTATATGCCATTTCATCTAGTTTCCACACCCTGGTATCTGTGGTCTTGGGAGCAACCCCGAAACTAGGGTGAGATTGCCATGAGTTAACATTTCTTGGAGCCTGCGTTTGGAAGATGAATCTGTCATTTTTAGCCTCAATTACATTTTGTGAGAGTTATATACTTAAGTTTGACCCATATCAAAATAGATGGGAAGAATCCTGCTGGCATCAAACAGTTTCCAGATTTTCTGGTTCCAGGAGGTTGTTCGCAGGTTGACACCAAGTCTTTGCTGGAATCTCGCGGCCTAATATGCATACTCCAGTAGTACCCTTGGCCTAGACCTTCAGCAACAAGTATTGGTTAGACTAGATTCTTTGGATGCTGCCAACTGATATGGATTTAGAATGGCCTGTATAGTTTTTATCGCAGGGATTTCGATTCCTTCAGCCCCGAAACATGGCTAGGAATAGCTCCATGGAAGCGCAGCAAGGTACATATGGTGGAACCCAAAGCTGGCCATCCAGGTGGCAAACGCATAGCCTCCAGGCATCTTGTGGATTTCACCAACAACTATAGGATGAGGATATAATGGACATATGATAGGGTATGTATATATAATAATATATATATATATATATCATATACATATACATATACATATACATATACATATACATATACATATACATATACATATACGTATACGTATACGTATACGTATACGTATACGTATACGTATACGTATATACGTATACGTATACGTATATACTATACGTATATGTATATGTATATGTATATGTATATGTATATGTATATGTATATGTATATGTATATGTATATGTATATGTATATGTCTGTACAAATTAGAGCGGGCCCAGCCGAGGAACGAGGTAGGGTTTGTAGATGTAACGAGCCCAGCGACGAGGTAGCATTCTTGAATTTAAGGACAAGTGGTTTTTTTCTGAGTTGGAAGTAGCACCGTTTGGGGCTTTTTCTTGTCCAAAACTTAGATTTTGGAACTACTTTTTTTCAGATTGCTTGGAACACAAGAAAGCTTTTCGATTCAAAGTTGCTTTGCTCTGAGTTAGAAGTAGTACCGTTTTGGGTTTTTTCTTGTTCAAAACTTAGATTTTGGAACTACTTTTTTTTTCAGATTGCTTGGAACACAAGAAAGCTTTTCGATTCAAAGTTGCTTTGCTCTGAGTTGGAAGTAGTACCGTTTTGGGCTTTTTCTTGTTCAAAACTTAGATTTTGGAACTACTTTTTGTCAGATTGCTTGGAACACAAAAAAGCTTTTTCGACTCCAAGTTGCTTTGCTTTTACTTGGAAGTAGTACTGTTTCGGGCTTTTTCATGTTCAGGGCTTAGATTTTGGAACTACTTCTTTTTCAGATTGCTTGGAACACAAAAAAGCTTTTCGGTTCACAGCTGCTTTGCAAAGAATTGGAAAAGCTTTTCGGTTCACAGCTACTTTGAGTGTCGAGATCTCGAACGCAGCCTAGACCTCTGGTTGCACGTGCAAAAAGAAGTTGAATCGGAGAATGTGAATCAGCCTGCGCAGACAGTCTTGCATAGCTTCTTGTGCGCTCAGACACAGAGCGCAGCTTGCGAAAGGACCTTTGCGAAGGTTGAGGAACTCAAGCGCCTCGGTTATTAACAGGTTACTTTTTATTGCTTTGGACAATCACAATATGAACAAACACTTTTCGAAAGGCCGAACGTTTCTTTTTGGGAATTTGAGGCAAAGAAACTGTTTTAAGCATCCGACCAGTTTTTTGGCATCAGCCATTTCTTGACAGGAAGCATTATGGTGCTATGGTCACAGACAACCACGTGGAAGAGTCTCTGCT
>Ga0126342_10016161_pt1 | contig 13033 bp, 12 predicted proteins | sample Cyp1metagenome_FD_92528 | JGI IMG/M metagenome (GOLD analysis project Ga0126342, IMG submission 92528) | Coral microbial communities from Lord Howe Island, Old Settlement Bay, Australia - Cyphastrea 1 metagenome | ecosystem: Host-associated > Invertebrates > Cnidaria > Coral ... | reverse complement strand
TTCGCAACCCTTACGCCGCGCTTTCGCGGCCTTTCGCCACTGCAGCAAAACACACACATCCATATCTGCAGATGTCACTCGGATACTAAAAGCCTTGCATGGGTTTTAGGACGACTCCCATATGTGTCGTTTCTCATCTGCACATGATTTTTCCTGCTGTTGTAATTGCAGATATTGCATGATATTGCTACACAGTTTCAGATTTTTCCCAGCCTATAGCTTTGACCAACTGAAAGACCGGCCATGGAGATACTAGCTCGCCAAGAAGTTGAACTGGTCCTGACGTCAATGGCCATGGAAGGCCCAGCTGGGATGAAAACGGGATGATGATAATCGATGATACATGACACATGGACATCACTGACATCACATCATATCACATCTATGACGGCTCCTTTGAATCGTGCTGGCAATTGTGAAGCTCTCCGTGTTGCAGTCAAGGGCCAAGCGAACCTGCGGCACGTGCCGGTCCAACATGTCAAAAATAAACAATATATTGACAATAGATGACAAAACATAATCATGAATATTCATGAATAATCAATACTGTCAAAGCTGTGGTCGTGTGTTCTGAATGGCAATTGATACGTCCTGTGTCTGTTCGCTGCAGCCGTTTGGGCACAAAAGTTCCAGTGTTCTCCATCCAGATCCACCTGACGCAGATTTGGGACATTTTGGAACGCTCAGACTGGATACCATCTGTAGTTTTGCAATGTTTTGCATGCCGCTATAACATCTATAACCCCCGAATCATCCACCATCTGAAATCATCTGAATACCGGCATGGCAGTGATTCAGGTCATGGGAGAGGTGAGTTATGGTGAGTTTCTGCCTGCAACAGCTGTAGTCAATAGGCGAATAGGCGAAGCATAGATCTTCCAACCAACATCACCTGAGCTCAAGGCGTGAGCGAAAGCTTGCGGTGGCACTTTGCGATAGTGAAATAGATTGAAATAGATTGAAATAGTGAATCAGAAAACGTGGTCAAACAAGCTATGATAGGTTTGGCCTTGCAAAGACTTTTCCACAAGGTTTCAACTCATCGCCTCCAGTCAAAAGCTGCCCAGGCCCTCAAAATGACCTCTAAAATGAATAGGTTTGAACAGCTGCCTGCAGTTCCAGGCAGTTTTAACATGTTTTAACATGTTTTAACATGTTTTTAACTACTTAATCATACTTAATCACCCCGATCCAAATCCAAATCTGCCCGTATTTGCAGTGCCTTCATGCAACGGTCCAGATCCATCTCCGTCAGCACAGAGGCGGTACTCTTGGCCTTGACACTTCGACACACTTCGACACACTTCGACACACTTCGACACACTTCGACACACTTCGACACTTCGCATGGCAGCTGTTCGCATCGCATGGCATGCAGCACTTCGCCTGGTCGCAATGGCGAGACATCCAAGTTGGCAGACCAACCAAGGTCACTCGGCAGCAGTGCAGCACTCGCAGTGGAATGTGACCTCAATTTGCCCACGGAGCACACGGATATGTCCAAGCAACGATTTGAAACTCGGCACAACAAAATCGAGCTGAACATAAAAATATATAAAAATCACAAAATGGCATAAACATAGCATAAAACTTATAAACATCATCTTGGTTTTTAAATGTTTTTAATAATCTTGGCGTTTGGAGAAGTTGCCTGGCCTCTCTGCGGGCCTGCTGACAGCATCAGATTCCGATGTATCGCATTGAGTCGCCCAGCGGACCTACTTCCAGAATCTTCCCGAGCAAACCAGGAAGATTGGATGAAGATTGGATGAAGATTGGATGAATGCCGTTGGATGTTTGAACAGTTTGAAGAGTTTGAACTGCAGTTGGTAACAGAAACCTTCACAGTGCTCAACATATCCAACACATTGTGACATTGTGCCTGCGTCGCATTGACCAAGTTGGAATCGCAACCAGCCAAACACGACACTTCCAAGGTGTACGTGCTGTCATAAACGCTGGCCTTGCAGCGGACAAATCAGTGTTTCCATGACATGATGGACATGTCATCTGGCAGCACAGCTCGCTGGCCCAAAGGACATGATATTCATGAATATTTCATGATACTTTCATGATATTGGGGATATTGGGGATGTTGATTCAAATTTGTTGATTCAAATTTGGCACATCCAGATATAAGATGATATAAGATTCAATTCGCGCCCGAGGAGCTGTGATGTTCTGGGGGGTGATGGCAGAGATGAAGATCTCCCGCCCGGTGTCGCCCAGTTTCAGCGGCCCCAACTCGCCATCCAAATCGAGGCACAGATCTTGGCACACGAGTCATATGACAATAAATACGACAATAAATATGACAATAAATATGACAATGGCATGAAGCCAATGGCATGAAGCCAATGGCATGAATATCGTGAATCGTACGTAATTTTACAGATACATTGCAATCATTACAATCATTACAAGATTTGAATCGCCCCGACTGATTTCAAGGATTCTCGGGTTCCACGGTTCCGCACTGTAGAATTCGATGGGGCAATGGAAATCCTTCATATACAGTAATTATATATGTATATAGAAAATATATCAGTATCATACGTATATATATGCCACGCAAATATATTATGTTACCACCAACTACCACCCTCAAAAGACACCACCGAAAAAAAAAATATACAAGTTTTGAATCCACGTTGTGTTCCTTCCCAAAGGCATGAGCCAAGTCACGATAAACTGAGAAGGGCACTAGGTTGGCGGCTTCCATGCTGGACACCTGTCAGCACCAATGTCCAGCGTTTGAAGATCTTTCAAGGTACCACCCGGGCCCCATGTAAACACAAGCAATTTTCAACAGGCTGTCTCACTCTTGACTTGCAAGCTTTCAAGCCAATAGCGTCTCTTACTTTGATTCATTTTATTATCACAGCATATCACAGCAACAATCTATTCAGTGCAGTCTATGCCTTTTGTCCCAATCTGTTTCTAGATGTTTCGGCTGCAGGAAGAATCCCTTTGAGACTTTCCGGTGAAACTGTATCGCATCTGCAATTCGCAGAGGATACATTGGTTAAAGCAGCTTCACAGAAGTTCAACATGCTACATTCATGCCAGATCATACCTTTTGAATTGTCTTTTTTCTTGACTCTCAAAACTCTGACGTGTTTTATAGCATTCCATGTTTCATTTATTCTGAAGCTTCTGAAGCTACAGTTACTAGAGTTTGTGAAGCTTCATGCGTGCAAGAGATGCTCGTTTTCTCTGTGCGCTTGAAAGACCCATGTGACTTTGCTCCATGAGTTGCAACATCCTTTGGCATCTCTCTTGCAAACGTTCCGCATCATGTATTCGTTCTTTGAATTTCAGAGAAAGTTCGGCAAACTGCTGATCCAGCTCGACTGGCTCACTTGAACCAGATTCCAAGTCACCATCAAAATCATCAAACAGCTCAACCTCAATGATCTCGGCTTCGGAAACTTCGGACTTCAGACGATCGTGCTGGTGATCGCATCCGATGGATGGACTTCCGTTACTCAGTGAGAACTCTGGGTAGAGACTGGCTACTGAGATGCTAATGCCACTGATATGGGAAGGATGTGCTGATACTGGCAAGGGAGATGCCGGAGATGCCGGAGATGTTGACATCACCGGAGATGGTGACACTGCTGACACCGGTGATCTTTGACAAATCCGACTGATTCTTCTGGGCGCTTCGTTCACCGAAAGCATCGCAGTCATCGCCAGGTCTTCTGCCCTGGCCAGCAACGGCTGCATCTCTGCCTCGATGTTTCGAAACGTTCGAAACGTCGACAGCAGCTGCGACTCCCCGGCACCATCTGCGACGGCAGCAGCCGCCACAGCTGCCGCTGGAGCTCCGGCTGCTGCTCCTGCTGCTCCAGCCGTGCCTTCCGTGCCTTCCGTTGCTTTTGGGCCTTGGAGATCTCTCCGAACTAAGACTCTGAGCATATTGGTGTGTTCGTTCAAAATGTCAAGCACATCCTTTTCCAAAATCTTTCGGACCTCAAGAACAGAATACTTTACCAGTGATTGCATAATCACTGGATCTCTTCTGAAAAAAGCCCCAAGATTTTGGCAGAACTCCAAATATGAAACCTCCTGACTGTCATCTGAATCTAACACGTGGAACACTGTCTCCATGTCTTCACGCTTGATGTCCATCACATCCATGAGACGTTGGAAGTCTGGTAGCTCATCATAACCTTGAAGCAGTTCATCAAAGGAGACCATCCCATTGTTATTCACATCCATGTTGGCGCAAAGAAGTGCCAGCTCCTATACACATTATACACGTTGAAGCACCCCAGTGGTACTCCCAAACATCTTAAAGAACCCCCTTCTCGAAGACTTTGCAGGCAAGTGAAGAAGCTTCGTTTGGTGACAACTTGACCCTTTTTCCATCTTTTTTCCGTCTTTTTCCTACTACTGTATCTTTTATTTGGCTATATTTGGCATTGTCTTTCACGCGTTTCACATCATATCACCAAATTTCACCCATGACATCCCATGACATCCCATGACCCTCCCCCTGCTTTCACTTCCAATATCTTCCAATGTTTTCCATTCCTCCATGCTCTTCGCACGATCTTGCTGTTTCTTCTTCAGCTTGGCCTCCTGGTCGTTCTCCCTTGCTTCAGCAGCTCGTTCCACAATCACCTCAGTAAAGCATAGTAAAGCTGTCACTGGGAAATGCCTCAGAGAGTTTCAATATGTTTCAATGCTTGAACTTTGGGTGATTTGAGGTGGTTTAATCCGTTTATTCTGGTTTATTATGTTTATTCTAGAGTTGACTTCCCCAATGCAGATTCATCAAAATTATGTTATTGGCTCCATCAAAACTCCGAGTGGCCGCAAGGATCAAGTTGAGCACGCCCAGTGAAATGGTAATCAGGATCCTGCGACAGAAAGTGACAACATGTGATAACCATGAAGACATGACAGAAATGACTATATATCCAAAACCAATGCGATACCAATGCGTTCAACACATGGTCAAGCAGCTTGTCAAGCAATCCATCGCAGTCCAGAACAAAATCGCAGCCGTCCAAGGTTCAGCTTCCACCAGTGGTAGAGATATGGTTCCCCAAGCATCTCCAGCCACAATTTGTTGGAAGAGGGTCAGAGAAGCAGCAAAGATACTGCTGAATCCATTGGCGCAACGTTCGCATTGATGGAAATCCAGTCGTGACGTGATGGGGTGAAAGAGTTCTACTGAGATCACAGCCCAGAAGAGGATCACCGAAACAAGCATCATGGCTCCAAAAATGATGGCTTTTATGGAGGAGTACAGTCCGGTGATCAAGAGATAAAACTCTGGGATGGAAACCAAGACCCGAACTGCTCGAACAACACGAACTAATCTGAACATCCTTAGCACAGCGACGTTACCAATGTTCATTCCAGAGGAAGCCATCCAGCCTGCTACCAGAGTCAGCGAATCGATGAGATTCCATTTGTTACAAAAGAAGGCGCTGCGCTCGACATAAAGTCGAGTCGCACACTCCAAAGTATAAATGCCATTGAGAAGCATGTTCAATATGTAAAGCCACGCTTGGGAACTGCTTCGCAAATGGCAATCGTTGAAATTATCTGCAAATTCTGGGTAGCACTGGGCGTCTTGATTTGCCTCATACATGATGATTCCGATGTTAAAGACGATGACCACACCCATGCAGGTTTCAAAGTTCTGAGAGAAAACAACTTCTCCAGCTCTCATCCGCCACTGTGACCAAATAATGTTTCCCTCTCCATCCAGCCACGGCTTTTGGTCCGCAAAGGTTCGGTATCGAAGACTCTTGATCTGTTCCACTGTTTGTGTCACATAGTCCTCATTCTTTGCTTCCCTGGCCGTGATTCCTTTTCTTCTGGTGGGTTTCTTGGAAACTCGCAGCGACTCTCGGACGGTTGGCATGTCCCAACGCAGTCCGGATGGCAGAGGATGGCAGAGGATGGCAGAGGATGGCAGATGGAGTTGAAGCTGGTTGATTCACAGCTTAAGTTGATAGCTGGACAGTGGTCTCTCCAATGCGCGTTCGGAGGCTTGAGTGCACATGGCAGCGGCAACTTCCAAATAGATTCCCTGGGATTTCTACATTGGCTAAGGCAGAACATGGCAGAACACTGGTGCTTGGTAAGTTAGTGTTCTGCCCTCATGTGCTCAGTGTTAAGAATGGTTAAGACGTTGATGAGAAATGATAATGAGTTTGTTATTTTCAACGTTTTTTTTTGTGTCGACTTGACAAATTTTAAGTCTCCACCGTCTCCTCCGTCTCCACGCCTGCAACCACCATCGATTCGCTCGCAGCTGAAGATTCACTGCATTTGGATGAGATTGTCGGCCCGTGCCAACTGGAGGATCGCAGTTGGTGGCCAAGTGCGCCTCTCAAAGGCTGGTGATTCGGTGTCTGCAAAGAAACACCGCGTTTTGGGATACCGGCATAGTCCAAGATAAACAGCGCATGTAATGTAAATATAAGGAACTAACATTTGGAATACATTGAATACATTCAGATGATTCATAGATATTTAATAGATGATTTATAATTGATTTAAATTTCTGTCATCTTGATACTGCCTATTGACACCCAAAATGTGCTCTCAGCCAGGTTCATACCCTGCTAGCCTGGGATGTGTTTGAGCAGGCAAGGCCTGAGGGACATGTAACACAGGAAAAAACGATGTCAGCTTCAAACTTGCTTAGGAAACTCACAAACACAATAGCAGTCAAAGTACGATGCGCTCATGTTGATTCACGTCATTGTCAACCAAAGATGTTTCAAGCTGAGCTGTTATACTTAAGGCGATAATGATCTTTATATATGTGATCAATTTACGATGATATTTATAAATTAATATAGTAATATATCCTAATTGTCCTCAGAAGAAGTGACAAGGGAAAGCAAGTTGTGCCAAGTTGCATCCCTCAACCTCTACCTCTGCAGCAGCTCCATAGAGAATGGTGGAGATGGGTCCAGAGACCACCGGTGTCATGTACACCTGCAGCGGTGACGATTCCATTCATTTTCCCATGGGCAGATTGGGCAAAAGCAGCATTGGACAAGTTACCGTCACACCCGTGTCTCCAGGAATTTGTGGAAAAGTTGTGCCATCTGCATCGATGCAAAGTCGGTAATAACGACCTGGCGTGAAAATCTGGCAAACACATGTTTCACCGCTGCTCACCACGTCTGACTGCCTTCCAACTCAGTACTTGTCAACATACAAATATGTCAAATGTATATCTTGAAGAATAATTTAATCTGCACATACTTCGCCGCTCTCGCCTGATTCAAGATTGTCCTTGGGCAACGGTGACGACACGTGACGAGTGTCATTGCTGGATGCAACATTTATTCCACTGGCAACTGTGATTCTCCACATTGTCCAAGGCACATGGTTCTTTGGGATTCTAGTAGCATTCTAGTCATTACATGTCACATTAATGTCACATTAATGTCACATATCCAATCCCCATTAACATCCATTAACATCCATTAACATCCATTAACATCCATTAACATCCATTAAGCAATGGACATCCAATGGATTCAATGGACATCCAGCCCCTTCTTTTCGCACTCACCGGATTCCAAGGCTCCGTGGGGATCACCGCCACTCGCTCGGCTGGAAATCCTGGCACCTCCTTCGGCAGTTTCACATCTGACCAGATCTGATCACATCTGACTTCTATATAAGGGATCTATGATCTATATACCATCTTTATATATATAACATATAATATATGACATATAATATGGTATCTGATCAATCTGACTTCATCTGATTTTGTTGGAAAAACCCACGGAACAACATCTGAAATGTACAGTTCATTCATGTTCATTCGACCTTCCGTTAACATTTCGTCAAGTCGGTACCTGCAGTGGAACGGTACTGGAGAATCGAGCTGCAGCAGGTGCTGCATCGGGATCCAAGTCCCCCACCTGCATCAGATTTAGAAGACAAATGCCATGCCGGCCCTGCCGGCTATGCCATATATGGACCATATATGGACCATATTAATTGAATAGTGCCATATTGAAAGTTCATGAATGTTAATGATAAATGGAAATATGGCTATTTTTTTGGACCATATGAATTGCTATATATGGACCATATATGACTGTTATGATGTCATGTGAATTTTGTCTAGTCGGAGTGCCGAATGATGCACAAGGATTCGCACATGATACATGAAAGTGCTGCATGCGAGCACGTGGCTTTTACATAGTTTCATCAAGTGCACATTTACAATCATTTACATATCTTGGATTATGACCATGTAGTAACGTGGCAACGTAGCAATCAGCATGCCTGACGGTTAATCAATGTTTAATATACATGTTTATACCATGATATATCTCCGAATTTCTCGGAATCAGAATTTGGCCAAGGCACATCGAAGCATTCCGTGCCAAGAAAGGCTTCAGCATTGCTGCCGCAGCTGTTGACCGTGGAACATGCAATGCGGAGTTCGAAGGTCTCAGCCACTCTGGCAGTGGCTGCTGCTGTTCCAACCACGCCTCGACGGGAAGGGTTTGTTATGGTGTGTTGAAAACAGATACTGCTCAGCTGAATGCTGAATTCTGATTTAGCTGATAACTGCTAAGATTAGAAGAATTTACAGACACTATTCGAGAGCTGTCAAGAACTTGTAACTAAAAAACTGAATGAAAATTCACGAGTATTCATGCAGTATTCATGCGGCCTGCCACAGGACTGATGTAGATGGAGAGACCTGTGTCACCCATGGGTCGGTATGGATTGGCAAATCCATCCAGGTCAGCGCAGAGCTCATAGCTGGAGCCTCAGACTCAAAATGAATCAAAATGATGATAACTGATGTCATGTTATCAAATGTTCAAAATTTTTGTCAACTGATAACTGATGTCAATGACTCAAGTGGGTTTTTCATCCGGTTGTCATCTCTTTGTCATCCCTTTGTCAACAGTTTCATCCTCAAGCCTAGAGTTGCGAGTGACAGAGTCATGCTGACAGATGCAAAGCTTCTTCAGTGTTTCCAGCTAAAACAAAGAGACCAAAGAGTGAAGCCCAGGACACCTATTGCCAAAGTCGATGCATCGAATGTTGCTTCCCACAAGCCTGTCTACAAGTGAAACTGGACACATTGGACACATGCCAAAAGGATCCAAAAGTCAAATAATGTCAAATACTGTTGAAAGCTGTTTTGGATTTTGGTAAAGTCTCTGCTTCCACGTCCCCCTGTCATTCTCGCACCTAGAGTAGTAGTTGCTGTGAGGACTGCAGTTGCGCTGCTTGCAGCACAAGTTGTTCCCAAATAGATGGCAGTGTCCAACGTGCACGCAGCACACTCGACCTGAAAGACTGGCGAGCAACTTACCGGCAATAAAATCCATATATAATCCATATCATTCCATATCCAATACAGAAAGCAGTTTATCGTGTGAGCTTTGCCATGAAAATCATGAAAGCCAAGACTTATCTGCCAAGATGCTGTCAGCTTTTCGTTCGCGAGTTGCTGCAAAGTGTTGCCGCTTAAGGCCTCAAATGAGCTCAAATCAATTAATTGATGTGTTGATCTGTACTCTGGATCCTGGTGACCAGGAACCACCTGGGCACCACTTGGGCACCACTTGGGCACCTGGGAGCCCCGGCTGTCACAGGAGACACGTAGACCTCGAAGTTGCTTCCTCCTACTGGAAAGTCTGTAGCCGCCCCATCCACGTCGATGCAAAGCTCAAACCTTAGACAAAGCATGGCTGAATGATGCTGAACGATGCTGGATGATTGCCAGTAACTTCGGGGTCTTTGATTCTTGATGCATTTTGGATCTCACATTCGTCAAAATCATGACTGTTCGAACACTGTTCACTCTAAAATCAAACAGATCATGGCAGAACTGATTTTGTTCACGGCAGCTATGGCCTTGGTCTAAGGACTCTACGCTGCACCTGGCTGTAGATTCGTGGCATCCACCTCTGCGACCCATTCCTCTGCCAGATATCCAGGCAACCTAACACTTCGTAACACGAAATGAGTTCTGTGCAGCACATATCTGACATATCTGACATACCGTCTTTGGTGGACTGGCCTCTTAGTCAATCTTAGTCATTAAAAGTTGCTCTTCTCTGGCTGCCCTCTCGAAATTGATCAAGCAAGCATCCATACAATGAATATGTTCTAAGCGAAACTTTGCAAAATGGAAGAGTGACATGCTTGTCCTCAAACAAAAGAGGGTCTGAGAGTCTGAGAAGGGTCCGAGAAGGGTGAAGGGTCTGATGTCAGCTTCAGTTTGGTAGTGAAAATTAGTGAAATGCAGTACATATATGCAGTACTTCAGTACTTCGGACAAGTTTTGAAGATTTTTGAAGCGAGCGTCGTTTGCAGGATTGTGGGCAAAGTCGTGTTGGGAGCCGGAGATGTTGGCGTAAAGTCACAACTCTCAGCCAAATGAACCTCACACACGCGCAACAACAACAACAACAACAACAACAACAACAACAACAACAACAGCAACAGCATGGGAAGTGTCAAAACATGTCAAAACATATTTGCCAACTATGTAAATCTACTTGCCTGTTGCAGTGTGTAAATCCTTGTAAATCTTTGTAATATGTAAAACATATGTTGCATTTCCGTTCCTTTCCATCCTTTCCCTTTCATATCTTTCATCTCCAAGAAGACTGTCTTGCATGGCTATCTAAGAATTTAATGGCTACCTAGCACCCTCTGACTCACCAAGTCTGCCTCTGAGGAGATGTTACATGCTGTGGGACACGTGACCACCAGCGTCTGACCTGTCAGCAGGTATAGGCGGTATAGGTATGGAGTGGCACCAGAAGGTCTACATAGGTCAGATCTTCAGATCTCAGTCATCTCAGTCCAGGTGAATTTGGGGGTTGAACGGGTTGAAAATGGCCTGGTGCAGCCACCAGCCCTGAAGATGATTCCAGCACCCGGTAGGCCACACGAACCGCCGACACTGGGGAGACATAAACTGACAGCCCGGTGTCACCGAATCGCTGAGCGGTCAACCTCGTCAAGTTGGAGGTGCAGAACATGGAATGGCCTTGGGATGCCTTGGGTGCCCTATGGTGCCCTTGGATTCCTCATGGCATGTGTGGAAGATGGGTGTCGAGGAGTGGCATGGTGGTGTGGTGTGGTGTGGTGTTGGGTACGGTGGTACATGTTACTGTGTCTGGTATATGGTGTTATGAGATGTCATTTATGCCATGCAATGCCGTGTTTGTTTGTGTGGTGCATGCTTGAGTGGTGAGTGTAATGATGTGTAATGTGAGCTGGCAGTGAAATAAACATGCTGCCAAGAGAGGCAAAGGTTGACTTAAAATACACACAGGTTCATGGCATGAGAGGAAACCCTCAAAGTTTGAACTAATATGTATGTGATTTGATTTTCTGTGCTCGTTGGATGTTGTGATCTTTTACACACGGTGAAACATGTGAAAACCCTGCGGAACTCTCAAATGGACAAGACTATGTGCCTTGTAGACCCACAAAAGATGTCAGAACCCACGGACATCACTTGGGTCCAAGACACATGCCATCCAAGTCTGCACAAATCCGGTAGAAAACGCCAAAAGTGTGAACGGAAACGCCTCAACGTCTGGTTGCTCAGTGTATGACACAAGCTCCACTTTGGCTGTTTCTGCAAGTATCTGCAAGTCCGAGAAATATTCCGAGATATTCCGAGATATCCCTCTTCCCGATATCTTCCCGATATCTCCCCAGGTCTTCCCTTCTAGCGACACCTCTGGACAATCCGTCTGACTGGAGCCCAGATATGCCCAGATGCTGGTACGGACGGGAAGTTCCCAGTAGGGATTGCCAGCGGAAAGCGTTGCGGCGGCCGTTCGATCGGCAGCTTCCGCCCTAGAAAGACGGATGTGATTTCAAGCCATCGGCAGAGCATGGTTCAAAAATCGCTTAGCTTCAAAAACAAACAAGTTCTGAAGATTATCCAGTCGTCTACCAGCTGTCTTCTACTCCGAAATCATTGAAAAAAATCGGCATAGGCAAGCGGCATGACTCCGTTCAGAACCCACATGTCGTCACAGGTGCTGGCAGTTGTGATATACACAGAACTCATCTCCTTAGAGAACATACAAATAGAATGCTATCCTAGCCCAAGAAAACACCATTGCAGTTGTGTTGAGTCTGGAGTAAGGCCAACTTTGAAACTTTGTTCATCACAGAATGATTTGACAGGACAGGTGCATGCGGGGCGAACATAGCTTCTCAGTTGGGGCATCTTTGTGGAAATCTAGGGCAAGGTGCTGAACAGCCACCAGAACAGCCCAGCCGAAGCGAAGAGAGCCCTGGTCCAACAGTAGACCGTGGCGCTGTCTCAACCACACCGGTGACCTCAGTTGAACGACTTGATGATGGCCATGATGGCCCAGGCTTGTCAAGAAACAAAGGGCCGATGTGAAATGACTCCTTGATATGTCACCAAATGTCACCAAGTGACATAAACATAAAGGCCAGTGTCACCGACAGTCAAATTGCCGCTGCCATCGAGATCTGTGCAAACCCTGGCCATTCGAAACGTCGCTTGTGTCAACACCTCTATGGAAACTCGTGACGGCCATCAAAGAATCAGAATCATCAGAATCCATCAGAATCCAACTTCAGTTTCAAGAGTTCAATCGCACATCCACGTGCACCTGTAATGGGAGCCCATTTCCAATGTACTCGCATCAATGGTGACCTTCACAGAAATGCAGAGAACGCTGTCGACTTCTTGGAGATGGCACGGTGCCGGTGCCTGGTTAGTTGGAGACAATGTCGCAGACACCTCACGCACAAAGAATAGCTACTACATGCCACTATAGCTATACTATAGCCAATGGGATGTTAATGTGGTGGAGTCCAATGTGGTGGTGAAACCCCGCCGGAAAATTCCAGGAAATATCCCAAAAATTCTTAAAAATGCAATCAATTACATATTTCTTCTTTGCATGAACTTTTTTTTGGACGCATGAACAACTTGCTTCGAAGTGAGGTATCCTCTTGTCAGGGTGACCTCTGCAAAGATTCCCCACCTGGTTGACTATGTAATTCC
>Ga0126342_10016160_pt1 | contig 13033 bp, 13 predicted proteins | sample Cyp1metagenome_FD_92528 | JGI IMG/M metagenome (GOLD analysis project Ga0126342, IMG submission 92528) | Coral microbial communities from Lord Howe Island, Old Settlement Bay, Australia - Cyphastrea 1 metagenome | ecosystem: Host-associated > Invertebrates > Cnidaria > Coral ... | reverse complement strand
TACACTACACTACACTACACTACACTACACTACACTACACTACACTACACTACACTACACTACACTACACTACACTACACTACACTACACTACACTACACTACACTACACTACACTAACTACATCTGATTACATCTACTTACGCTACACTACACTACACTAATTACACTACAACTACGACAGCTACGACTACTACGACTACTACACTACATTGCAACTACAACTACGCTATTCTACACTACACCACACTAGACTACACTACCCTATACCACACTACAATGCACAACACTACAATACACCACACTACACTAATTACACCAGACCACAACTACAAGTGCAACTGCAACTACACTACACTAATTGCACTACATTACAACTACAACTCCACTACACTACAACTACAACTCCAGTACGCGACACTACCCTACAACTACAACTACACCTACAACTACAACTGCACTACACCACACTACATCCAGCAGTTGTGGTGAGGTGACCAGTGCAACCATTCCAACCACTCCAAAAAAACTGCAACCACCTGTCAGTCCATCAGTGGATTCGCTCTGCCATCCGTGATTCACAACAACAAACCTCTCCTATAGGTTTCCTATTTTTGAAACTTCCGCCACCGCCTTGTGCGGCACTACTGGTATAATATTATAGTGTAGAATTGAGTATCGGCCTGGTGTTGCTGACCCCCCCCTTCGCGATTTGCGGTTGGAAAAAGAAACGCGACAAACATCTATCAAAAAGTAGCAAAACAGGGACACAAGCGAACCCTTCGCCACACCCAGTGCCACCCGAAGGCATGGCGTGACGGCTGAAATTCAAGAAACAATTTTAGTCTCTGCAGGACTGGCGAAAGGATGATGACATGCCGAACTACATCTAAGAAGGGCCGTATTGGGGCCTACATTCCGCCCTCCCGACACTTTCGGTGAACCCGCAAATCCTATCCGGCCTAAACCCTTATCCCCTCCAAAACCGCAAAACAGTGTACACATTTCCCCCCGGCCAAGTGATGGTGTTTGCACTGGGCCAAGTGAACCCTCACCAATCTAAGTGATGTTGTTGTGCCCGGGCTAAATTAATTTGCTGCTGTTCTGTCAAGGTTTTAGAAGTGGATTTGAAGAACTCTTCAAAACTTAGGGCTCAAGGTGCAAGAACGGAAACTTACGAATGCTCCAAACACAATGTTTGGAACACCTGTAGTGGAAAGTGGGCCAGCAATAATGTTCGGAGACCTCACGCTCCTAAAACCTTGGCAAAAAAATGAAAGATGCCTTTAAACCTAACCCCAAAACGTGGAAACTTGAAGCATTTAGACATATCCAGACTGAAGGGCTTTAAGAATGCGTTAAGCAAATGCAATTCACAGTCGACAATAACTGGTAGCGGTTGCCCAGTGCAATGGTGCCTCACATTTGACTGAACACTGATCAAAATATCCTGACCTTCTGTTGGGTTGAAAAGCTGAATTGACCAGTCTGACTTCCGTCACATGTTCTGCATTCCTTGAAATCATACGAGTGAACCGAGTGAACCGAGTGAACAAGACCGACGGGATCAGGACCGACATTGCGATTTCACAAAGCACAATAGTTTGGGGCACGAAGAGAAACTGTTTTTTCTCTTTGTACTAATTGTACTAATTGTCGGGCTTTGCATGCGCAGATGAAAACATGGATATGATCATAGTCTGTGTCTACTTGCAACGCGCAGATCAGCTACTGCAACATGTATTCTGATTTTTATCTCTACAGTATGTGTTTTGGTACTGTCCTTTGCTGAGGCTTTGCACGGAACTAGTGATTTGCCGGAAGGCATCCGAGTAGGTCATCCTACACAACCATGTAAAACCCCCCATCTCCACCTTTCGGAGTGTCTAAGTGGAACAAGGCTCTTGCATTGATGGCTGGTTGGATGGTCATTGCGATTGTCCTGTCTGTCGCAAGCCAGTGCTGGACGGGTGCCGGGGAGAGACACGGAGAGGCTGTCTTAGGTGTCTGTGTTGCCATGTGTGCAGCTGAAGCCGTCACCAGACACACGAGACTAATATTTGGAGGGGATCCCGCTTGTCCTGCTGGAGCTATTCCTTTGTCTCTTTGACAAGTCATTGTCCTTTGGACTAGGTTTAATGAGGAAATGACATCAATCTGTGATGCTTTGTTGAAATTCCGGGACAAATAAAAAACAATCAAGCACCCAAAGCACAAAGAGGACCAACACACACACAGAGGAACATTACAGAGCTTCTTTTGGTAGCAGCTAACCCATAGCGAGTTTTGATCACATTGAGTCGCAGTTTTGGGGAGGTTGCAGTTTCGCAGTAGTTTTTCTTTAGCCCAACAAATTTGGCTCTGGGAAACTTGACGTGCTCCGTTTGGCACAGGAGAATCACCCGGTGACATCGCCACAACGCTGGCGGCGCTTTGCGTCGCAAAGCATGATCTTTGGAGAATGACACCGCAGTTGGACACGCAACGGCCACAGCAGAGCTCAGAAAGGTCGTAATTTGTGGGATGCCCGTTGATGATTGAACAATGTCCCACTTTTCACTGTAAACTTGCTGGACATAGCTTCACGATGCATTTTGATTCCGCCACAGGTGGGAAAGGATATATAATATATACGTAGTTCAGTGCTGTAAGTCTGAGAACGGAAAGCACCTTTGTGGTCGTTACAGAGATCCTATTGCTCTTGGGATGAAGCTTGTGGTAACCTGAGATTCATTCCCAAAAGCAACCCAACTTGAGTCTTCATTAATTTTGAACATCAGCCTGCAAGTGAACTCCGAAGCGAGAGAAAGGCACCGTGGAAAGTGCTGAAAGCAGCACTTCCCAGGTGCCTGACGAACTGAAGGCGCTGACAACAAGTAGATAGATGATGATAGATGCATACCCGCTGTGTACTGGACATAGAAAGGCATAGACATTTTTCTGTACATGCTCATGCTGATGCTTATGATACTGCACAAAGCTATTGTAACGCAACTTGAATCGATGCCAATGCCGCAATTGAGCCTAGTTTCATCTTGGTTGTTCTTCTCCTTGATTGTGCTACATGCGTGTTTGTGTTGTTTGTGTCGTTGATTGTTCATATGAAGGCCCATTAGTTCCTGCAGATCAGCCTGGAAGTTCACGAACCTGGTTCCGTACAACAAGTGCATGCTTTGGCATGTATCCGATGTGCATTTTGACTATGTGCTGTACGGACAGGATTGATGTAAGTGTCCGATTAGGTGGCGCTATAGGAAGAGACAGTAATTGCACAGACAATCTGCCAAACATTCAAACAAACTAAAACACCTTGATACAACGGTAGTTCTAGGGAACAGGCCACTTCTGTCGATGAGACAAGTTCGAATGAGCAACTCTGATAAATGCTTCCGAACGAAATTCTACCAATCTGCAGTGCTTGATAATGCGGGGTCCAGGGTGTACCAAAGTCTCATGAAACATCAGAGAGGATTCTGTGAGCCTGCAGTTTGTCATAGAGTCTATAGATGGGGACCTGAAATGCTGCTTGCATGCCGGGAATACAGAGCTTCATGCCTTGCAGCAAGAAGGGCCCACAGGGATCAGGGGTCACCAAATCGCTATGCGTGTCATTGGCCGGAAGACCAAGCAAAAACCGAGGAAGCTGAGGAAACATTGGCGAATCAATGTTCTATTTAGTGCAGGCTTTGTCAAGTATTGGTTCCTGCACACTTGATTTGTTTGAGGGTTGGCAAAGCCTGGCAGTTTTGAAGCTATTCTTGCTGTCATGATCCATCATCTATACACATGTAACTCACATGTATATATTTTTCTTGTGACCTGAACCTCCATCCTTCCTGTTTGAAGGTTGGAAAGATCATCTTGCTACTTTGGCAAAACGCAAGCCAAAATCCATTATCAACGGGTTGTACTGTAAGTATTTTCCAGTTCTGTTCTGCAGGCACTTGGAAGAGCCTTGATGTGAGACCAAAGACAGTGTTGATTCTTTACAAAGCATGTCTTCGACTTGGTTTGAGCAACAAGTTGATTAGGTGCTATTGACAGATAAGAAACACCGCTGAAATACTCCAAGAGTTGCAGTTGGTCAGAACACGGGGCGCAATCCTGATGACATGAAAGTTAAGTACAGCAGTGTAGTTCATGTGAAGTCTGAATTAGTTACACACACATATATATATAATATTGTTTAGATATATGAATGAATAAGCTATATGCAAAAAAATCTATCACTGAGCTGTCAGGACATTTCTGTGACCAGGTGTAGATTTGTATGGAGCAGCAGAGAGCTAATGTTTTTCTGACAGTCTTCAGTCATCAGTTTTCGTAGAGTTTTTGCGCCAGTCCTTACGAAATAGATTGCGCAACCACAACTCATCAAAACACAAATGCAACAGGTTAGCGATGTTTGCTGGGAGATGGTGGCACCTGACTTTACATTCAGTTTCCACATGGTCGGAGGCCGAAGCTCACCATGTGCTTCGCTGCCTCTGGCCAACAGAATTTAGGGTCGACAACGAATCATCTGAATTCTGTCAGACCTTCACAGTTTTCCAAAAATTAAGGTGGAAATACATTGTAAAGGATCAATTGTTTCTGCAGAAAGTTTTTGGTTTCTTTTGACTCGTGCAGTTTATGAACGGACTTTTGGATCCTCACGGCAGGGACTTGTAGAGATCCGTCCCGCAACAATTCACAATTTTGCGGCAGAGCGAACAGCACCAAGTCCCGGGATTCAAGTTTCAGTTCACAGAGATCTGAGATCACCTGCGGACTAAGGGATATGTAGAGTGTATAGAGTGCTGGCAGTTTCGGTTGTCGGCTCTGCATGCATTGCACATTGGAGGAGAGAGAGAGTGCTGGACCTGGCTGCGTGGGTTGCAATGAAGATTCTATTGGATTTCATCATTCCAAACATAGGATGAGATTGAAGTCAGAGGAAACAAGGTTAGGAAATACTAAAACTGTTTCGAAGTTTAGTCCCACTTCTTCTTGCAATCAAGTCACCTTAGTTAATCTGGCATGCATGTATTCTTGACATGCTTGGTTTTCCATGTACCAAGTCATCAACTATCGCCAAAATCACCGACCAGCCCAGTTCCAGGAGCCTTGGGGTCAAGTGTCTGCTCTTTCTTTGAGTTGGCTTTTCCCGTCAACCCATTGACGGCCCCAATTCTGGTGGAAAAAGTTTGCACAAGATTTGCAGTTCAGCACCGCTGACTAATTATTCTACACAGTAATCTTTGATGCTTCACCGGCTACAGATTCTTACGATATCGAGGACATAGTTGTCCGTCCAGCCAAACTCAAGCATCTGCTGTTGTTCTTAGAATTTCACAGTGTGTCTCACAGAACAACAGCACTCGAAGCTCCCAGCTCAGCTAAGTTTGGGGAGCGTTGCTGGAAGGGATCATAGCATTTTTTCCTGGTACAGTGTTCCCATAACTTGACCTTTGGCCACCAAGGGCAAGCTGGCATTTGGCCATCCAACTGCACCAAGCTGGAGCTTTTCAGGAAGCTATAGCAACTTGTTTTAGTGCAATGCACACAGCAAAGTTGTAGTGAAGTGGTAAAATATGCTGTTCAGGGTGACCAGCAGTATGAAATGTTCATTTTCGGTTTCCGAAACTTTCCGTCCTTTTCTTGCTTGTAGCATCTTGTAGCATCTTGTAGCATCTTGTAGCATCTTGTAGCTTGCTTTGCCGATCTTTGAGCTCAGGATCTTTTTGCTTCGATTGCATCACGTTCGTCAGAGCTCCGGATCCTCGCGTGGCTGAAACAGGCCTCTGCTCTTCAGGAGACAGGCATACTGTATAGTATTGTCATAGTACACATACACATCATACACAGACTTCTGATTACTCACTGCATAGTAATTAGACAGGCGCCAGATTTGCATCCAAACAACACTCCATTCAAGTGCTTGATAGCTTCTGAAGATCAGAGATTGTTCAAGCAGAAATCCTCGAATTGCATCCCATCAGTTCACTGGAACTGCAACGTTTTATGAACGGATTTGGCTTTAGGACCCGCATTCCTTTCCAAATGTACTGTGTGCCAAGTGCGCCATGCAGGATGCCGGCTCTTCTGGCCATGCTGAACTCCTGGCACGCCAGGCTATACGAGCATTGGCAGCACCGTGTGATGCGCAGATGCAGCATGGGTATGGTGCAATGCGAGCTGCAGCAGCGCAGTGACTTAGAAATGATTCATACGAAGAACCAGACATCTTATTGGTGTTGCATTGTTGAAGTGAAGAACCGAACGTGAGTGCCTCACAAACGCACCCAATAGCAGGGTTATTGAGACCAATAAGGACATGGCTGTAGTCTTGACTCTTGATATATCTTGATGTTGTGCTGCATGCTGAAAAAGCCATCAACGAGGGACTCATCACAAGCAAGCTATACACTCCCCGCTTTGAGCAGCTTCATGAGGTTTTTGGGTGAGCTCTTGCTGCAGCAGCATGGAGAATCAGTCTGGGATGCACACTTGAGGCAAGAACTTGTGGGCTCGGGTCTCACGAAGTCTATCAAGTGAAATCCACTGACATTTGTCAGTATTTTCTCCGTTGAAACGCTGTCGAGTCCAACCCCAGCGTCGATTTCAGATTTACAGGGTTGCTGGCCCAATGAAAATGACTGGAAAAGATGAACAGATGCTAGAAATAGATTTCCAAGAAGGTCTGGCAGTCTCAGAGAGTGAACTCTGCGGTTGCGACTTGCGGCAATTTTGAGAGGCAACAGCCACTTCCAAGTGAAGATCGCTCCTTGCTCCTCGAGGCGAGCTCAGCAAAGAATGCCAGGACGTAAAGAGCCAGCAGGGGAGCCGACCTCATAAGTTGGTTGAGAGCATGTCTCATCACGAAAGAACTGTGGTCAACCTGGAGAATTCTGAATGGACTTCAAAGAGTTTATCCAGGGATATCCAGGGTACGTTTTGGTTCTCCCAGCAAAAGATTTGCGGTTCTGACCGTTCTGACCGAGACAGGCCGAGCAGCTTTTCCGTCAAGCCCTCTCGCTGACGCTGACCCGCCGAGCCACACTTGGCCTCGTGCAGGTGGAAAACATTGAGGGCTTTGGACCCTTGGTGTGTGTGTGTAGATGAGTGGATGAGTGTAGATAATCAAATACAAATGAATACAATAGAATACAATGGATCGATCCTTTATTATACAAGCAAAACAAGCCGTGTAGGGTACCCCAGATCCTGCTTTTCACCGCAGGCTTTGTTCCAGTTGGCTCTGTTTGACGACTTTGGCGCCCGGATGTCTGAAGTCCAAAGCTTGCTTCGAGAGGTTCAGAATTTATCCTGTGCGATACTTTGAAAATCAGATGGGAACATATAAGGTCCACTGGGTCGTTGTCAAAATCTACACAGATGTGGTGTGTGTGTGGCAAAGAATTTCTACACTTTACATACTTTTACCCTGAACTTGTGAAATCGCAGTGCAGGACTTGAGCAAAATGGAAGCTCTGGACGTGGACATCTTTGCCAGTGAGAGCCTTGGAATATCTGAAATTCTTGTTGCAGCATTCCTCAGCCCCAAAACAGGAAAAAAACTGCTTGCCGATGCTTGCCGTCTTTCTGTTGAAGTGTTCAGATATGGACCCCTGCACACACTGCTGCAAGGCCAATGTAACCTCGCCTTTTGTTTCCAATTGCAAGGCCACAAGCTTAGTACTTCATCAGCTTCAAGCAGATAGGATCGAGTCCCGAATCACTGCGTGGGCCCATTTTGAGACAGGTTACGACCAAGAAGCCAGAGCCATTTATGACCAGGCGCAGGGCATTTGCACTCAGTGTGTCCGGCAAAGACAGTCTTTGCGATTTGTTCAGAAAAGTTTGAAGAAGTTGCTGTCAGATTTGTGTGGCGTAATAGTCAAGAATACTCAAGAGGTTTTGCGTAGTTGCGGTTTCAGAGTTGGCAAAAAGTCGTGAAGCCTTGCAATGAACCTGTCATGACCTGATTTCTTGCTGGGACTTGATTCTTTTCAAGTTCTTTAGCAGCAACCATTTTGTGGCCAAGTTTCTTTCGCTCGGATCCTCAGAACATGATCCTCTCATGAACAGGTCTTGCCAGGGTACTGCCGATGGGCAGACAACGAGTCAAAGGCAGATTGCAGCAGCTGGGTAGTGAACTGCTTGAACAGCTTGCTAGTCAGTCTCAAGGAATTCTCCGACCATTCTGAGACTCACTAAGCCACTAAGCCGTCTTCACATCAGCAACTCTGACAAAATTCAAAAGCCTATCTGAACGCCACTTCTGGGAGGTATCACCAGCAATGCCCTTGTCCCTTGGTGCTTCGACAATAGGTGCGCCGGCGCTCCCTTAATCTCCTCTATATAAATTCCTTTGAATCTTGCGCTGATAGGATTCAACTGTTTTTGTGATTGCTTCCATTCAATTTTTGAAGGTGCTGCTTGTGCAGCTCACAACTCAGCTTGTTTGGATGGCAACCTTTCCAAGCTCCGATGGGCCTTGCAAGCAACCAGGCCAGACAGACGTGTGAGGCTTGGCCAGAAAAGCTGGGCATAGTCACATAGTCTTGGCAAAGGTTTTGGCAAAGCAGTCATGCAGAGGATTTCAAAAGCCATGTCTTGGCATCTCATGGCGCCAAGACTGCCCTTTTGGTTTGGCGAATTGTCTCATACTGCGCTGTCCATTGATACAGAATTGATACAGACTTCTAATTCTGTTTGCGATGGCCTACGCAGATCGCAGGATGCAGAGCTCGAGCAAGTGTTCGGTTGGTATTTTGCAACTAAGGAGTACTTGCATTGCGACGCGCTTGCTGCAGCACCTTACCATTGCAGGCATTCACACGGTCAGGTTCAAACCATACCGAATCATACATTTTATATACTGACGGTCTGAACGTGTGTGGTGTTTTTCCATTTCGACTTCGAAATGTGTTTCGCGCCACAACGGTGCTTAATTTTTCGACATCGCAACTTCCAAAAAGTGATCCGACACTGATGTTTTCCGCATTTTGGCTTCGAAATGTGCCGCGCGCCACAACGGCGTGCGCCTTTTCAACATCTCAATTTCGAAAAGTGTTCCGAACCGGCTGTGATTTCACATTTTGACTTCCAAACGTGGTTCGCGCCCCAACTGCTTGGACTTTTTCGACATCCCCGCTGCTCCAGACATGAGGTGTTTAAAACTTTTTGTCTTCCAAATCTGCTTCACGCCACAACGGCGTGCAATTTTTCATCTCTCATTTCCCCAGATGGCTCTGCTCCCGCCGCTTTAGCAAGGCTACTTTTCGACCTTCCGGATGGGGAAAAAACATAGTGATTCGCGACTTTTCCAACTTTTCGCTCGCCTGGATTTTCTCTCTTGTCTGATCTCCTTTCTTCTGCCTTTTCTTCTTTTCTTCTCTGACTCTTCCCACCTCTGCTTTTTCCATCTGTCCACATTGTCGGAAGTTTGACTTCCTTCGATGATGATATATCTATATGTATGCATTACGCATGTCCAGATGTAGTGGCTTCCTGAACCGCTTATGTAGATTCGTTTTGTGAGCGCAATTTGTTTATTCAATTAGACCCTGACATGTAGTTTATTGATGGCAAGCCTGGCAAAGTGATGCCAAGTGAAGGAGCAGAAGACGAGGCTCAGCAACTCATGGAGGAATTTCAGTGCCTTAGCGTTTGAAACTGTGTGACCAATGTGCAAAACGTGTGGCTAAAAGTGGAACTCTTAAGGTTTGAACGGTTTGAGCCACTAGCTGTTTTGAGCATATAAGAGCATGCAGCAATGTTTTCGTCGATTCTGTGGGTGTCAAGTGCTCGATTTCCAGATCCACAATGCAGCAAATTATGCAACGGACATACCAAGGAAAGGGCGATCAACCATTTTTCTCTGGCAAAGTTCTAGGGACAACAACAACCTTGCACTTTCCGAATCGAAGCACCTGACGTGAGGCTGAAGAAGGAAGAGGTGTCATCAATTGAGGCCCGGGACAACTAGTTGAAACACGCTGCATTTCATACCTGTCATACTCCTTTGAGCAAAGTTGATTCGGGCCGTGCCGTGGAATCTGTTTGCAGAGTGCGGCAAGGACAATTTCTTGGCGCTTTGGCCGCAACGTCCTTCCAGTCGAAGCAAATGGCGGCGCCCAACCACGAACCCGCGCCGTAGCGTGTGTTGCTGTGGAAATGCCAGGCCGTACAGATCGCACAAGTCCGACAAAGCAACATTGTCATTGCATGTCAAGAGGTTCAGCAATCGTTTGCTATTCAAAATTTCTTCTGATTGAAGCTGAAACAAACGCTAGCTTTCACTACCTATGTTGGACATTGTTGGACATGGCCCTGCTCAGCAGCACAGAGAGGTGTGCACCATCCAAGTGTGGCTTGACTGGAAAAGTCAGACTGCCAATCATGTCTGTGTCGGTGTGTTTTGGGTTGTTTATAACCGACCTCTGCTGCAGCTTCATGATGGATGGATTTCCTTTTCTTCGTACTTTGATGAATTTAGCACCAGTACCAGCTGGTACCAGTATTGTCTTGAGTCTTGACCTTGCTTGTGCATTTTTCTTGATTGAGGCAGATTCCCAATCAATTGTTGCAACAATGGGCCTGATACTGATGACAATTCTGCGAAACACAGAAAGGATAAGAAAGGTACCTCAGAGGAAACAAATAAGTAATCCTTGTCTGCTGAGGCATCGCTGTGGGGCATTGATAATTGTGTCCAAAAGGTTCTGCACAGCTTGTGCAAGACCTTTGCTTAGTTAGCACAGGAATGTAGCCGATATGAATTGTGGGACCCTTGCAAGGGTTGTGCGGTTGCCTGAATAAGTATCAAGGTTTCCACCATTCTGCAGCACCTAGGATTTGGTTAGACGCAAGATGACACAAGCCATTGTGGAATCTTGCCAAGCTTCATCAAGATAATACAGTTTGATTAGCGTTGATTTGTGGATCCTTTGTCGCACTGCAACGAAGATTAGAACCAGGAGAAAAGTTGCCCTGCCAGGAATTCCAGAATTCCTACCACCAAGACTTCGAGTAGAACAAATCATAGTAGATGCTCCTGTCTCAAAGCACGAATTTATCACAAAGACACTTACTGTTACAAAATCAGGTGCATCTGTGGATGCATGTGTTATGATGCATGTTCTTTTAACATCTTTATTTCAGTGGCAAAGTGAAGCGCTTTCAGGCAGTGTCAGCAACCTGCAAGCAGGCCTCCACACCAGAATTCAATTAAAGCAGAGCGAAATTATTGCCTTTTGAGGCAGTCTACTCAGGTGAGTCCAGGTATGCCAGGTATGCAAATTACCAGGATTGGCTCTTGCCTGCACACACCTGGGCACACCTGGCATGGAATAGAACAAACTTGTAAAGTTTAAGTGCTTCCTGAGCCTTTCCTGAGCGTTATGCTTCAGGATTTGCCGACCCAAATCGGCTCAATCGTCAATCAGTGACTAAGTCACTTGACCATTCCATTTCATGTCTGCCATTTCTGACGTGCATTCGTCTGATTATATGTTTGCAGCATTGGCCAGATGAGTGCATCATCACTAGGAATGGCTTGAGCACCAAAATGATGGACTATGTCAATGTTTGATCTCAGTAGTAGGATCTGGTCTAAGTTCAGCAACAAAGGAGTCAATGCAACTGACAACGTCTTAGTTTGTAAGTGAGTCGCAGACCGTTGGCATGGCCCGCTGTGAGCAGGCTATAGAGGTTCATTATGCTCAGGTCTCAGCATGCAGATACTTCTTGGACAGAAGATTTCTGAGCTCATGAGCTCATTTGCTCATCTGGGCAGTGCAAACATGGCTTCGCTGTCCCAGGAAATCATTGATTTTGAGCAGACACTTCTGTTGTTCTTGGGTCCTAAGCTGCCTGACTTCCTGTGGCACAGCGCGAATTCCTGTATAGATGGAAGAAGCTCAAAAAGAAAGTCTATTTATTCTATTTTCTCAATGCTGAATTTGACTGCACTGCAGCAAGTACTATTACGTGAAGCTCCTGAATTGTACATGTTTGAAATTGTTTTGTGAACATGGCACATTTCTTGGCTACACATTGACACTCAAGTCATCTCCTTGAAGCCAGCAATATCGTGGATCCCTGGATCGGGAGGTATACGCCTTATTGATGATAGCAAGATCTCCCCAGCGGAGCGTAAGGAGCTAAGAAATAGTTGTGCACCTTCGCCTACGAGAGTAGCAAGCATACCTCGGATCACCTGGGAAAAGGAGTGGATAACGAAAAGGATTAGACAGTGTCAGATCTTGAAGGACCTACACATTCAGCGATATGGTTGGCTTTTGTAGCCGTAGCTCCCCGATTTCAGAGGTGCTGAGCTCTACTTGCGGCCAAAGATCGACTTGCTTACTGCCAAAAACCGGGCGGAGCCGATCATTGCGGAGGTCGGATAAGAAGTCTTATGTCATTAGGGAAAGCTCTGTGGGGATCTTGCTCGGTTTCACAAAAAGCAAGGACTGGCCAAACAAAAACGCGGAAACTTCACGCAACTTCTCAGGTGCGCCAAGAGGGCGACGCCGCGCTGGCGAAGCTTGCGAAGCGCTTTGATGGTGCAGAGCTGTCGAAGGAGCACGGCATGGTGTTTTCCATTGGACGAGGGATACAGAGATCACGCTTCGCTGGCACCAATTATCAAGTTGGCACCCTGGTTTTATCAATTTAATTTTTACTGTGAACTTTCAACAGTTTTGAAGAGAAAGCGAGACGGAGTGCCAGCCCCAACCTGCAAGGATGATTTGATTATCGAGGTGGCGAGCGCACCGTGGCCAAAGGCCTTGAAATTATGAGAGTATCAAATCATCGTGCTTTCTGAAAGTTCTCCAATGCCAATAAAGCTCTTCTAAACTGCAGTTTTGTTCATAATCAGCGCCCACCGAAAAAAGAAGTCCATGAGCCATGGATCTGATGGCATACCAGTAGTACCGCACAAGGCGGTGGCGGAAGTTTCAAAAATAGGAAACCTATAGGAGAGATTGGTTGTTGTGAATCAGGGATGGCAGAGCGAATCCACTGATGGACCGAAAGGTGCTT
>Ga0126342_10016159_pt1 | contig 13033 bp, 15 predicted proteins | sample Cyp1metagenome_FD_92528 | JGI IMG/M metagenome (GOLD analysis project Ga0126342, IMG submission 92528) | Coral microbial communities from Lord Howe Island, Old Settlement Bay, Australia - Cyphastrea 1 metagenome | ecosystem: Host-associated > Invertebrates > Cnidaria > Coral ... | reverse complement strand
ATGGTATGATATGATATGATATGGTATGATATGATATGATATGGTATGATATGATATGATATGGTATGATATGATATGATATGGTATGATATGATATGATATGGTATGATATGATATGATATGATATGGTATGATATGATATGATATGATATGGTATGATATCATATGATATGGTATGATATGATATGGTATGATATGATATGATATGATATGGTATGATATGATATGATATGGTATGATATGATATGGTATGATATGATATGATATGGTATGATATGATATGATATGGTATGAAATGATATGATATGATATGGTATGATATGATATGATCTGATATGGTATGATATGATATGATATGGTATGATATGATATGGTATGATATGATATGATATGGTATGGTATGATATGATATGGTATGATATGATATGATATGATATGGTATGATATGATATGATATGGTATGGTATGATATGATATGATATGGTATGATATGATATGGTATGGTATGATATGATATGATATGGTATGATATGATATGATATGATATGGTATGATATGATATGATATGGTATGATATGATATGATGTGATATGATATGATATGGTATGATATGATATGATATGATATGGTATGATATGATATGGTATGATATGATATGATATATACATATATATATATCCTTGTGGATGTTGAACGTGCTGTGTGTTTCTTCGGTTCTTTTTTTCCGGTTGGCTCTTGATCTTCAGGACTCCAATCCCCCGACGTCCAGCTTCTTCAGGAAGATCCCCACCATCTGATGGGTGACACCGCCCCAGCCAAATGCAGGCGCCTGGCTGCAGCATTTCCCAGAAATCTCATGGAAATATGGCTATGAGTCATAACCCTGGTACCTAGTGAACCCCAAAATAGCTGGTAAATGGATGTTCATCCCATTAAAATTGATACTAATAGGTTTTGACCCATACCCATATGTCACTGTTGTCACTGTTCCATCCAGATCATCCCGTGCCCCCAATTCATGTGGCTTTCAGATCAGGGATGTAAATTCCCTGCACTTTTGGGATCATCCAATCTCTTTCCAATCTCCCCAGATCGCAGGGAAACCTTGAGATCTGGTTTCAGCATGACTTTGGTGCCCGGTCGCATTTCCTCTGTATCGACAAAGCTCAGGTCCTACAGAGACAGATGGTCTCTGATGGTCATGGTCGCCCTGCAGGCTGATTATCCATGGTGAGGATGAAGCATATGATGTTGGAATAATACCCTCTGGTTATGTCAAAATAGCTATCGAAAATGGCTATTTATAGTGGATTTTCCCATTAAAAATGGTGATTTTCCATAGTTATGTTAGTTTACCAGAGGGTATCTTGAATGATGTTGGATAGCGAAACCTGTTGGAGAAAAAGCTCGGGACCAAGTTGAGACTACAAATTTAAAGACATGCTGCGGAAGAATGTCTCCAGTGTCCTGTGCAATGCACCTGATTCGCTCAAAGGGGCCTCGGCAAATTGCCGAGCAAAACCGAAAGAAGTTCCAGTGCATCTATCATCATCTATTCAGTAAATGTCAGTGCCAGCTCTTCCAAGGTGAAGATTCATCGTATTTTCAAGCCACAGATTATCACAGATTGCTTCATTTCTTGCCAAAAATACTTTGACCATCCAATTTTCAGGCACAACCCACCCAGCTTGACCCACCCCAGCCGTTGGATCCAAGTGTTTCGGCCAGCGAAATTCACCATGACGTAGTTGCCATCCCTGGACATCACCTTCCCTCGCCGCCTCTGGAGCCGATTCACCGGCACCGGGCTGCTCTCCTGGCGTCACGGTGAACATCGGCTGAACACGGCAACGGGGGCCATGGGGACGATGCAATGGGGACGATGGCCTGCAGGAAAGGCCCCTGCGCCGTGGGAAGCACTTCCACCAAAGCATCAGGGACAAATTGGTCGTTGCAGCCCTGGCGGATCAGTCCAGTCCAGCAGTCCAGTGCTTTTCACGCCACATCGCCATATGACTCATAGCTTTTAGTTCCCATCATTATCCCCATCTCTGAGTCTCTGAGCTATGAATTATATGGGAACATCTAAGTTGATAATTATCCCGGATATCCCCATCTCTGTTGGTGATATCTCCAAGTGTTATACCAACCTGACTCATAGCTGTTGGTGATATCTCCAAGTGGTACTGTTGAAACTCCAGTCGTCGTTCCTGATGTTCATGGAGCTACTGACATTGGCCTCCAGATTGTTTCTTTCCCAGGTGGTCCAAAAGCGTCTCCACCTTAGCTTGCGAAATGTCAGCTGACACCAGTTTCATGGTTTGCTTCAGGCTATCCAATATTGTTGGACACCAACTTTGACCATTCTGATCATCATCCATCATATAGTAGCTATATGTAGCTATCATGTGTAGCATATTTTGGCCAGGGGTTTTACTCCGGATTTTGGGGGGAAGAAGCTGCAGACAAAATCTTTGAATCAAGACACTCCACCGAAAATATTTCACCCTCGGCAAGCTTCTCTCGAGACACCATCCACTGTAGAGACCTGCAGAAGCTGTTGTTCATTTTACTTGTAGCATTTTGCCAGGAATAGATGGGATGTGGGGGGGGAAAAAGATTCGAGCTACCCATTCTTTGAATTTGGGAAGTGGCTCAATTATGGATCCACAACAAATTTATCCGCACAGCAAGGCTGGGCCTTTGTTGTTCCGGTCTCAAAGGAAAGCTCCGGAAGTGCGGTGGTTGGTCAGCGGCCACCTAGGCTTGGCTGCGCTTGTTGCGTCTGTAGCATCTGGTAGAACATCTGTGTTCACAAGCAGCTTAGCTGCATATTGGAGTGACGGTTTTTATTTGGCTGAATGGAGAGTAGTATTGGGGCGTACCCCTGTTTGTCGAACACATCATAATGAGGCTGTAAAACGAGGTAGGAACACCGAGAGAACGAGGTAGGCATCGCATGCAAAGCATTTAGCTACTAAAAACAAGTGCGGCGTTGGAAAACGAGCTCAGACCAAAAAAAAAATACGGGACTGGAGAACGAGGTAGGAACACCTTGTCAATTGCGTTCCAAATAAATATTAATGTTTGTCATTGTTTGTCCGTTTTCGATTTCGGGAGATGCTGGTTGAAGGAATGACTTCTGTGTCGGCCCAAAACATTTTGCATGTCCTCAGGCGCCAACATCGCTGCCGTTGTCCAAGAGTTTGAAGGGTCGCTCTGGAACTGAACCTGTGAGGTCTTTGGGCGCCGGTCGCCTTATCCGGATCAAACTTGGCTGGGCAAAGCGGCGGTGAAATCGAACTAAATCTCACTGACATCTAAACCATATCTAGGTATCTAATGGTATCTAAACGGTCAAACACATCAAACACTTGGAAATTGGAAACCACTGGAAACCACTGGAAACCACTGGAAACCACTGCATCGAGGATGAGAAAGGTCTACCGACTTTGAGGTGGTGACGAGATCTCTTGCGGCTGTATGGGTCGTGCCCTCCAACTTAAAGTCATGGTGCTTGGAGGATATCGCACCTGGCAGGGGCCATGGAGTCTGGCCACCTGGCCGCCATGGCATGGACCATGACGCCATGACGCCATGACGCCATGACCTCTGACAGCATGGACGCGAAGAGTTCCGACAAGAGCTTCTTGTTGACCACCACGTGATGTTCTCGCAGATTGCAAAAGATTGATGCAAAACTGATGCAGAATTATGGAGAATTCTGGCATTGGCGTTTCATTTGAAATTCATCTGATTGCTCCAAAGATGTCCTCCCATGATCTTGAACATCTTGTCAAACTTATCTTGCTTCGGCCGCGCATTCACCTGGAGAAAAGTCAAAGTCATTTGAAAAAATAACAGATGCAAAGAATACGAGTTGCAAAGCCGCCAGCTTGGATGCTATCCAATGTGCCTCCGCTCCGCAATGCATTTCGCCACGGCTCTGACATGCCTTCCACATACTTGGACCCAGAGTAGAATTGCGAATTTCCCGGTCAAACCGAAGAAAATCATATCAGCAATTTAGAAATTGTGTCTTACCAAAGACTATACATGCCTGCCGTCCTAGACACACCACAGTTTGCGAAGCTTCGATGCCCAACCCTCAGACAGCACGGCAATTTGAACTGCCTTTGGAACGTCGCTTTGGCCCAGTTGCAAGCAAGGCGGGTCCTGGCTTTGGTCCATCGTTAGCTGAAAGCAACGGCTCTATGATTTCTGTGGAATATCCATACATTACATGGCTTAACATGAACTTATGTTGACTATATACAGTTCTGTTATGATGTTATATCAGTTATTAATGTAGCTTATGTTTGTCAACAGACCTTCCAGTCAATCCACAACAGCTCCAGTCGGCTCCTTCCCCAGAACCTCCTTGGCCCAAGCAACAGCACCCAGGTTCAAGTCCACCTTCTTCCATGCGTCCTGCAACTTGGGCTCTCATCTTTTGGTGGGGAACCCCCAAATTGTTGGGCGTGTGAACGAACTCATGATAAAATCCATGAAAATCCCAAATGCGCACAGTTGTGATGACTCTCCAATTTCGGGTGGCGAAGGCACTATACGCAGTCCTTGTGCGCTATCTCCCAACCTTTGCCCAGTCGGTCAAACTCAGCCTGCCAAAAATGGACGAGCATGGGAAAACAGGCCCTGTGCACATCTGCGAATTCCAGAGGAATTGAAGCGGGTGAATACAAACGATACAAACGATAAAGGAATATCAAAGATATATTATCTGGTTGGTGGTATACCTACCCCTCTGAAAAATATGAGTTCGTCAGTTGGGATTATTATTCCCAACTGAATGGAAAGTCATAAAATTCCATGGTTCCAAACCACCAACCAGTTATGATATATGTCGGAATCCCCATCTTTTTCAGACCCACACTGTTACACACCATCGCCTCGCCTTGACGTTCTCCGGAATGGGATGGTCGTTCTCCTCTCAAAAATCGGTCGATTCAGGTGGGGGTTGACTGGTTCGGTTGACGAGTTCAAGATGATCAAATGATATTAAATGCTACTAAATGATATTAAATGATATTAAATGCCTTTTTTGCCGGTGACCAAGATAACCAAGATATATATATACAGTAATGAAAAGCTGATGCAACATATCCATCGGAGCTCAAGCAATTTCAGCGCCAGATCCACTGCCTCCTGCTCTTCGGACCGCTCAGGGAGGGGCCTGGAAGCCGCAGGGAGGGCCTGCAGCGAAACTGCTCGGGAAGCATCAGTAACCCCAATATCATCCAATATCTCCCCAATTTCCATGAGTTGACTTGCGTTGACGAGATGGCCTCGCTCTCACTGGCCGGCAGGGTCTCTTGAGAGCCTCCTGTCGTTGGGGATCACCAACAACCAGGTCGCTGTGCCATGAAAGAAATGAAACTTGGATAGAGAAGAATTGCCTTGAGCTGGTTGCTTGAGTGACCCATCTCAGGATATTGAAAGGCACTTCATGACTTCATGGAAAAACTATATGAAAAACTCATAGAAATTCTCCATGAAAATCCGTCACATCTTGAGCAGTGGATTGCCACAGCCTGCAGGCAACTTCTGATCCGAAGACTTGCGACTCTTTGCTTTGGAACCTGTGCCAAGTTGGGCAGCTCTAGCAGTTAAAATCCCGTTGGTTTAGACTTTTTCAACATTCTGTCTTTTTCTGGGATATGATATACCCCAGCTACTCCAGTAGAGCTTCACTGTTGCAAGAAACATCATGACATCTGCTTCTGCTTTCATTATCTTTCAGTTTGTTGGGGGGTTGAGATTGGTCTACCTGAGTCTACCTCGTGGGCCCATTCTTTGAACGTTCAGAAGCTGCCTTTCTCGTTCCGCTTCTCTTTCGGCGGACGCGCCCTCTTCTTGGAACTGGAAGCACCACCGGGGGCAGCAGCACCACTGGGAGCAGCACCGCCGGGAGCAGCACCTGATCCGAATCACCAACAACTGGGATCCATGAGGTCGTCAGGAATCTCTTTAACCGGTCTCAAGCCACAAAGTTCCCTCACCATCCTAAGCCATTCCGAAACCAAATCAGACATGTTGGTTTGTCCATGTTTGTCCTGTTTGTCCTTTCACCGAGCCACCGCCTGATCCAGAATCGTCTCCATCGATGTCAATCACACCCTGCGCGTCGTCGAAATGGCCCGAGAAGAGCCGACAGATGGCCATCTCCACGTTGCCGTGCGACTGGCGTAAGGCCTGACCATCTCAAAAGCGGACGTTGAACCCGCTGGTTTCTATACATGATGCGGGTTCTACAAAAGATCACAACCAATCACTCCCACCAGTGTTTGAGGAAACACCCGCTTTGGCCTTTCGTGCAGCATCTTCTGAAAGGCCAGATCCCTCAGAGAACAGGAATGAACATGAATGAACAAGGTAATCCTAAGGTAATCGAAGATTCTGGACTCATCGAAACACCACACTCGGACCATGGCAAAGATTCTTTTGTAAAAATCCCAATAGGAAGGGCACTTGCCCGGTGCAAAATATGTTGATCCCTGCACCAATTTTCAAATGACCCAATGGTAAATAATTCCTAATGTGTTCCTATATAACGTTCATATATTATTAATATTATATTATAACTTTTGTAACCAACAGCGCCCCTCAGGCAAGAGATTCGAAAAGAGATAAAAGAGCACCTGTGGCTGGAAAAACATTGTATTGGCTGTAAGAACCAAGTTGACTTGTGAATCCTGAAAAATCAGGCTAAAGAAACAGGTAAGCATGACCTTATGGAAACATATTATCGGAAACCCACTGCCTCCAGCAAGGAGAGAAGGTTCGCGAGTGCTACGTCATCATCCATGTGATCGCAGGGGTGGACAGCTATGCACGGAAAAACCGGCTTCAGAAAAAGTCGAAATGAGTTTTTCATCGTTTTTCCATCAGTTTCAAGCTGCTTTTGGCACGCAGCCCTGACATCTGAATCGGGGTCTTTGAAGGTGCTCCGATGTGTGTGTGTGTGTGCTATGTTTCATTAGCGGAGCGAATTTGCTCCCACAGAGCTGAAATGGAGGCGACAATTTTTCAGAACCTAGTTGTGAACAGCAAGCAGCCGTAGACACCGTTCTGTAAAACCTGTGGCTTTTCGATCAGAATATGACATGAATATGACATGAAGATGCTCAAGGAATAACGATGCTGTTTGCTGAGCTGTTTTCTCCGCAGACCGCCCGCTTCGGCTGCCTCGTATGCTGCCCAATTCCCTGGGAATTGGGAGCAGCGATCCACTCCACAACTTCTGCAGAGTTTCCGCTCGACCAAAACCTTTCCCCATGTCGCATCATGTCGTCAAACATTCGTTGAAAGATGTGGAAAGCTTTTTTGTGACCAAAGAAGTTCTGTGCTTCCCGTGTCAAACGAATGAAGTGGTCACTACGCCCCATGTTTCATGTTTTGATGTCACAAGCTATAAATCTCAACAGTTTCCAAGATGGCTGTGTTGCTTCAGATCTGGTTCAGATCGGTGTTTTGCCAAACAGACCCGCTGTTTCAACCGATCCCAATCTAACCCTGCTGTTCATCTTGCGGATCTGGTGCGATCCTCACCAAATCGTCAATGCGAAGGATGGTGATGGCAGCCTGTGGAAACTTGGCACATCGTGGGTAACACCAGGTGGTACCCATAATGGGTCTGTTCAAATATGGATGCAAAGCAACACTGGTTATCACTGCTTCAGATTGCAAAGGTCTTCAGATTGCAGAATTTTGAAGGCACCCAGAAGAATTTGGCGGTGTCGATTCACTCTAAAAGCAATCGAGACCTGTATCTTTCGGGGTCTTCCAGCATCAGTCCATATACACATCTAATCTGAATAACTCTTCAGATTCTCCGTCGACTGTTAGGTCAGGTTTACAGTAGGTCTCCACATTTCAATCCGACCAACTCCAACGATCACAAAATCACCAATTTTGGGAAAGAAAGTCACTGCAGAGCCTCTGTGGCAAACTTCAAAGACTTCAATTTGGAGACCATTGGCTCCAACACGCCATTGGAGATCTGAAAAAAGGACACTGTGAAGTGAATTCCAGCTGGCAGAAAGATGTGACACATCAGAGGCTACTGAAACACAACTTCTGCGCAACGCCGAAGAACGACTGAAACACATCTGCAAAACCAGGAACTTCCAAAATCGCACCTGGTTTCGCACAGTGCCATTGGTCAAGTCTAGGCCGTACCATCTGTAGTCTTTCTTCTTTGGGTCCTGCGACCACCAAGCTGATCAAGCTGCAGGAGTGATTTTTCATCAACACAGAAATCAACACAGCTCCTGCTGCGACGCATGGTGTCTCACCTGCATGGCAGGCATGGCAACATCACGGTTTCGGGCACTTCGGCGATGCAAATCACGTGTTCATCGCCGATGTTTCGCATATTTTCGCATGTTGTATGGGGATTTGCATCGATCTTTGAGTTCTTTTTGAACATCAGAGTTTCACATCCATTGACTTCTCAGGTGACACCCATGGTCCCATAGTCCCATGGTAAAAACGGCGCACCCTAAGAGCCGCCAGCAGATCAATGGCATCCAAGGCAGCATTGATGGCCAGGGTCTTTGGGATGGTGAGGAGGGCCTCAAGCTGCGACGCATTGCAGGAGATTGCATGAGATTGCTGCGACTCCCATTTTGCTACGACTGTTCTTGGAGGTTTTTAGTTCCCTCAAGTCGTGCCAAACCTATTTTTTTCATCTTTGTTTCTTTCCATGCGGCCTTCCCATGCCTTCCCACCTTTTGCTCCTTTTGCTCCTTTTGCTGCACTTAAGAATTCAACTCTTTGCCAGTTGCCTCGGCAAACTCGGCGATGGCCCATTGCTCATAGGAGTCAAAGGTGCGAGCATGGTCCTTCCATAACCCGGGTGAAATCTGCAAGAAGCAAAAGGTCAACAACACGGCGTCCATTGGGAAACCATCCGGATCCAAATCCATTTCCACTCATCATTCATCATCACCATTCATCACCATCCCGATGTACAGCCTATAGGACCCTCCTATAGGACCGTCCTACCATCCACGGCTGGACACCAGTTCCGGCTTTTCGGGTCCTCCAGGTGCAAGCTGAGTGCGGTTTCCACTGCACCGCCCCCAGGGACCACTGCATTGGACTCCAAGGTGCGACTCACGGCGCAAAGCGCGTCGTGCACCTTGCCGCAACCGGGTGAAATCAATGGAGAGTTGCTGAAGGTTTCTCAGGGACTCTCACATCATGTCATCATGTAGCTGGAGTGAAATCAAAAATGGATAAAAATGGCTCATGGAATGTTTTTGGTAAATAGTTTCTTGATGTTTCTTTCACCTTGTAACTGGAACTGGCATCCGAGGAGTGAAATCAGCAAACATCCTGATGACCATTGATGACCCAAATCCGCCAAGCCGCCGATCGGGACGCTTCTTCCAGCATGAATTCATTGGCACCTCTGATCAGGATGCTGCACGCCTCACAACGCCAAATTCAACAAAGTCGGTCACAAAAACATCATGCGAATGTTCAAAAAATTCAGATCATCCAAATAGATCCACATAGATCCAAATCGTCTCGTTGATTCAACGTTGATTCAATGTCGATTGATTCGATTGATTTGATGTTTACAGATGTTTACAGTATCTATGTGATATCTGTGTGATATCTATGTGATATCTATGTTGATTCACCGTCGCGCAGGGTGCACATCGGTGCACCTTGCTGGCGGTGCAGCCCTTGATGAAGACGAAGTCGTTGTCTCCGACGCGTTCGTTCACCACCTCCTCGGCCGTGCCCATGTAGCTGGGATCGAAGGCCTCCTCGCCTTCATCCGTGGCCATGGTGAGAAGCACCTGCCATGGGCCATCCATGGGCCATGGGCCATGGGCCATGGCATAGCATGCTGGTGGCAGATGGAAAGGCCCCATGATGGGGCCAGGGATGTCAGGATGTCAGGAATGATGTATGATGATTTGATGTTTGAAATTATGTCAATCATGTCGAAATAGCATGAAATAGCTTCGACTTGTATGTTTGAACGGAGTGGTAACCAAAAGGAAAAGGCGAACTCACGAGCCAAATAATATCAAATGTTGTAACTTTGGGCCAGGCTGAACCTCACATCTCAACAGATCCCGCGACACTTGGCACCTGGGCACCAGTGACCTTGGCGATTCGCTTGATGTCCTTCTTGTCGACACGTCGAACGCCCAGAACACCAGCCTCTCAAAACAGGCTGCCCAAAACCCCAAAACTCGCAAGGTTGCAACTTCAGGAAGTACATGCAGCTCGTATAAGCTCGTATAAGCTCGTAAGTGCCGGAAAATATGAACTGCCTTTGTGAAAACATGTGAAAACCATGTGCCCATATGCAATATCAGCTCCAACTCACGGAAAGTCTGTTTTCTGAAGTTCCTTTGGTCATCGCAGCGGAAAACGCTGCGACTTTTCTCACCCAAAGCGTTCAAGGCGTTTCTGTCGTAGCTCATCTGCTGAGGCCTCAGATCCGACACGTCAACGCTGATCGTCGCTGATCGTCGCTGATCGTCGCTGAGCGATTTCGCTGAGGATCCTACTTGGCTTCGAGCGCCAGCGCCGCCCCTCAGCCGGGACTGAAAGATCAAAGTGTTGAAACTGGATAAACAGTGGATAAACTGGCTTGCCCATTGCTCCAAATGGAGAGGAGCTCCAAATGGAGAGGATCCAGTGAAACCTGGAGATCCTGGAGAATGTGACGGCTGCGTGGCCGTTGCATGTTTCGAAAGGGAAAGCCAGTCTGCTGGGCGGACTTTTCCTGTCCAAGGAGCAGTGTACGTCCAGGTGATTCCATGTCCTTGGAGAAGCCAAGGGTGTCAGCACCTAAAGGGCCTAAAGGGTTGGGGTCTTTGTGGACCAATTTGGGGACCCCCAAAAAAACCACACGACTCCAAATCATTTGGAAAATAGGTCATCTTGAGACTTCAAGAACCCAAAAAAAATCTCAAACCTTGACAGCAATTTCACCGAGCCACTGAGATGGAGCTCTTCTTTGGAGATGCTGAACCTCTGTACATCTTGGCATCAAACGTGCAGCCAGACTTTGAGATTTCACAGAAATCCTCGCTGGGCCCTGGACCCATTCGTGGACCCGACCTCAGCTTTTGTCTTTCAGGGAAGATTTCTACCAAAGAAATCTATCAAATAAATACCATATCAGTATATATCAGTGTATCAGGATTATCAGGATCCACTATCCAATATGATCGAAGAAAACCGATATCATCTGATATCATCTGATATCCATTGAATCATTCAATGGATCTTCCAACGATGCTTCAAGGTGAACGTCTGGGTTCCCCTGGCAGTTTGGCATTGGTCCACCAAGGCTCTTCAGACTGAGGTTCCCGGGGTTCCCTGGGTGGCACCACTATCTCTGGCGCCTGGTGAGCGTGTCCAAAGGGGGATACTTCCATTCGGTGGCCAATCTTGATGAAAACCAAAGGATTGGGGTTTTCACCGCAGTCCAGACATGTCCAGACCAAACAGGAACAACAAGCACATAAACTGTCAGCATCAAGAAAAGCTCCATCTGACATCGCTTCCCCATTCTGACCCAGTCGAATGAGCTCAGACGTTACCAGATGTCGGGCACCTCTGGGCCTGTGTTCCAGCATGCTTGGCCCATGGCAGAAACCCTGCCTTTGGCGAAATGCTTTCAGATTCGATCGAGATCGAGATCGTGGAAGTAGACATCCCGACATCCCCTATGTTCAAAAGGATTTTCCTTGCATTTCATAGGCTATTTCAGCTAAGGCGGTTATTTGTTGGAGCGAAGACTCAAAATACTCCAAAGTCAAACAAGTCTATTGTTAAATCTCATTGTCAACGGCCTCCTCTGTATAGACACACCAGTTGGTAGGTGGGAAAAAAAAAACTACAGTATTCCGTTTCTGATCTTACCCACCTACTTCTGCCCATCATCTGCTCGAGCCCAAAGACACTTCCGAGATCAAACAACATGCAGTCCCCGCTGGTGCCAGAACAGGAAAAAACAGGAAAGTCATCGCCTCCACTAGGTACTTCATCGCGAAGTCATCAATCCCTTTAGTGGTGAAGATGGCATTGACCCCGGCATCCAAAATTTTCTGGATCTTCTCCTGGGTCGCAGCCACAACTTCGAGGGGAAGAATCCAAGTGCCACTTTGGTCCAAACAGTCCAAATGCTCTGATCTCTAACCATAGACAATACTCAAGCTATAATGTAATTATATCCACCTATATCATCTATGTGTTTCCACTTTCAATGAACATATAGCCTAAAATAGCTATCATCAACACCATCCGACATCATCCGACGCATCTCCGACCTTAGTGATGTCCATCTCCTTCTGCCGGACCCGTTCCAACTCTTCGGGGTCGTCGATGACGATGTTCACGTTCATCGACATGCGGTGCTTCTTGAGGTCAAAATCCAGCAGCGCCTCATAGGATCCAAATGGGCTGGGGCTTGCCATAAGCCAGGCCAGAAAAATGGGGCTTTCCATAGACATGGCTGTACCTCAAAATGGATGGTTTATAGGATTTATATGGATTTTATTGTGGAAAGATCCATTAGGATGGATGATTGGGGGTACCCCAATGACTTAGGAAACCACCAAATGGGAACCAAATCATCCAATTTTGCCGGTGGGACACACAGTTGCCTGCCCTTTGAGGTTCGGGCAATCTTGGCGGGAGAAACCCAAGCTGGCATTTCCTGCGGTGTGTTTTTTTCATAGTTCAACCATGTTTGACCAACTCCAATGAAAACAACCGACGCATATGTGCTATGGTCAAAATATAATGGCAATCCTGAAAAAAAAATGTATATTATATTATATTATATTATATTATATATTATATTATATATTATATCATATCATATATTATATCATATATTATATAATATATTATATTATATATTACATTATATATTATATTATATTATATTATATTATATATTATATATTATATTATATATTATATCATATCATATATTATATCATATATTATATCATATATTATATTATATATT
>Ga0126342_10016158_pt1 | contig 13033 bp, 11 predicted proteins | sample Cyp1metagenome_FD_92528 | JGI IMG/M metagenome (GOLD analysis project Ga0126342, IMG submission 92528) | Coral microbial communities from Lord Howe Island, Old Settlement Bay, Australia - Cyphastrea 1 metagenome | ecosystem: Host-associated > Invertebrates > Cnidaria > Coral ... | reverse complement strand
TATATATATATATATATATATATATATATATATATATATATATATATATATATATATATATATATATATATATATATATATATATATATATATTGATATATATATATATATATTGATATATATATATATATATATTGATATATATATATATATTGATATATATATATATATTGATATATATATATATATATTGATATATATATATATATATTGATATATAATATATATATATATATATTGATATATATATATATATATTGATATAATGAGATTATCCAGGTCTATCATCTACCCGCAGTTCAGGGCAATTTCATGGGAGACAACATAATACAACAGTCGAATATGATGACCAACATGTGGATCTGCATTTGTCCGGTAATTTTTGGCCAACAAAAGCCATGCAGGTCTGGCAGCCACCAGAAAAGTCAGAACATACCGCCTTCATCGCATACGTCTCGTTTTGAGCAGGACGCGGCACAGCCACAAACGCCACGTCTCGTTGAGGGGAAAAAACGTTTTTTTGAACTCCAGGTCCAGGTCGCGGATGGATGGATTGTCATTGAAATGTCCCCTTCCCGTGTGGTTTTTGGATGTGGGTATAAGCTGAGCATCGCCTTGGTACTTTGTTGATTCCCCCCTATGAAAAGGTTACCCTCCAGGAAGCCAACACTTCACTATGGAAGCCATGCACCATAGAAATAGTTGATTTACCTGTTATAAATGCTGATTTTCCATGGTGAACTGTTGGTTTACCAGAGGGTAACCATCATATATCCCATAAAAATCCAATCAAATCCAATCAAATCCCCACAGTCCGTGTGCCCAATCCAGTCAAAAAAAGCCCACTCCTTGGCGATGTTGGACCAAAGCCTCACGAGTCGCACCGCTCGTCGGACTTTTCTGCAGGATGGGGCATCAAATAGGTTTATCTGTATTGTAGAATGTACTGTAACTGGTTGGTGGTTTTAACCATCTTGAAAAATATGAAAGTCAATGGGAGGGATGACATCCCATAACATGTTTGAAACCACCAACAGGCTAATATATTACCATTTTGTGCCCATCTATATATCTGATATCCGTATAATAACAACCAAGCTATACTGCTGTAAATCGTGTGTATCTTTCTTGCGGAGTAGGATGCCAGCCAGCAACAGTTGGTCCAATGACTATTCTGGCCATCAGAGACAGTCAACTGTACAGGAGCATGGCTCAAAGTTTTGAAACGCAACTGGATGGTTTGCTGAAAATATGGAATTATTCGTGGGTCTGCTGGAACACATGGCAGTGTGTCAAAACCGGTGATACCCCTGTAGTTCACATCAAAATAGCTGGGATTTATGGATGTTCATCCCACTAAAAATGGTATTAATAGGTATTGATCCATAGCCACATATGTTCCCAGCATTTTGTGGTCGTCTTGTCGCCAAGCATCTGTTTGAACTTCTTCTTGTGGTCGACGGACTCAAACTGCGATTGCGTCAAGCGCACAGCCAAGGCCACGATTGAAAATCGTACCATACCGTAGCAGCCAAATTCAATACCCTCTGGTGAACTAACATAGCAATGGAAAATGGCCCAGTCGAAATAGTGAGTTTTCCCATGAAAAATGGGTGGATCTTTCCATTGCTTTTTGTATGTTCACCAGAGGGTAAACTTCGTAGCTTTAAAAAACCAGATCAAACCATCCGATGTCTGGTGTACCCTCTGGTAAACTAACAGTTTGCTATGGAAAATCACCATTTTTAATGGGAAAATCCACTATTTCTATGGCCATTTTCAATTGCTATGTTAGTTCACCAGAGGGTAAATGAAGATTCAAGCTTTATGGAGCCATACCAAAACACCGACTTGCAATTGACAGACCATCTACAGGTGCCCCTTTGGAAGCCCCTGAAAAAAAATAATGTGAAGGCTAATTCCTACAGGGATGCTATAGAATGCTTTTTGGAAATACAGCCATCTTACAACTAACTTGGTTTATAACTCCAATTTCACTATGGTTTATGGTACGCAAATAACGAACTAGTTACTGGGGCGAATCAAAACCAACTTATAGAGGGGGGCCACATTGTAGGATTCCATGCCATGAAAATCACAATACGTAGCTATCTTCCACAGCATCAGCCAGGCCACACTTTCATCGCCGTGATTTCAACCTGAGGCGATCCTCAACGGTTTCAACGTGACAGCTGATCTGCTGAACTTTTCAAGGCATCCGATCAAACGTAGACTGCGACGAAGCCTCAATTCATCATGCGCTTCCTAAACTCTGTGCTGCATCAATTTCCCTGGGAACTTCACAAAAGAATCACCGGCTTTCAGCTTGGAATGTGTGGAAGATGTAGCCAACAGTTGCAACCGATTTGGGATGATTCAACGGGCAGTTGTTCAACATCATCCTCCGAGAAAGATATTCATGTTCAGTGCGTAATGGTTCCAAGATTCAGAAGACTTTAGTGTCATCTCCCAATTGAAAAACCGTGGCATGATGTCATCTTTCCTTCTGCTATTTATACCATATATAGCTATTGAACATGGCCCAGTCGAAATAGTTGATTTGCCTATGCAAAATTGTGATTTTCCATCTGTAGCTATGTCAGTTTACCAGAGGGTAATATACTTTGTTATCCGCATTCTTGTTGGTTAAATCCCTATGAATCACCAGAACAACTCCCATTGGAATCCCATTGAAATCGCATTCAATCCTTATTGATGATGATGAAATCCCATTAAAATTCCACTAAATCTCATTGTTCATGGCCATATCATGCCATATCTTAAGTCAACAAGTCAATCAAATTCAATCCTTCGCCAGCACCGGACCCGTTCCCGGAGCAACCTTGATGTTCACCAACAAGACATGGACACCTTCCAGAGCCTCGCGATATCTCGCGATTTGGTGAACATGACATCCCAGCGCATCATCAAGTGCCCAAAAAATCTACGGATGTGAAAAAATATGATCATTATGTTATCCCATACTATCCCCAAAAACATCAAACACACTGTTTTGAGATTAAACAAATACTCTTGTAAACAAACATCTACACATTTGTCAAACTACGACGTTTCATTTGGCGGCTCCTGAATACAAATAGCAAAAATGATTGATTCAGTAGGTGAAAGAGGTGAAAGAGTACCTGTCGAACATCTGAAACTTCAAAATTAGTTTCCACGTGGCTCATGAATATGACCTGGATGGTGTCTTCAAACCTTTGCCAACCCCCCAAATCCAGTCAAACATCAAACAAGAACAACCAAGCTTCATCAAAACAACATCCTGAAACATTCTATCTGAATATCTGCAAATCCACATCCCATTCATCAATGGATTGGTTTAAGGGAAACTTTACAGGAAAACACCATATGTGATGGGAAAATCCATGGTTTCCTGTAGATTTTCCCTTAAACCAATCCATTGAATTCAACTGTGTGGCGGTGCCTGCTGACTCTTGAGCTTCTTGTACACCAGGAAACCTCCAAGTCCTCAGAAATGATATCAAGCACCGGTTGGTGGTTTCGACCCCTCTGAAACATATGAGTTTGTCAGTTGGGAGTATTATTCCCAATATATGGACAAATAAAATTCATGTTCCAAACCACCAACCATATATATATATATATGAATATGTGTATATATATATATACACATATGTATATATATCTACATATGTATATATATATGTATATATATATATACATATATTATACAATATATGCAGCATGGTCAAAATACATACAAATCAAAAGCTGTTTTTGCTATGATCATCCCATCATCATTCTGGATTTCTGTGGGAATGGCACCGCCCTGCACATCTCCATGGAACTGTCGAACGAACGATATTTGTTTTGAAATAGCAAAGCCCATAAATAGAAGCATGGTTCCAATGGGAATGGGACTTACTGGAATTTTATGGTATTTTAATGTGACTTAATGGGATTTTATGGTATTTTAATGGGATTCAATGGGATATATGATGGTTACCCTCTGGTAAACGTTAACAAAAACTATGGAAAGATCCACCCATTTTCTAGCTGGGAAAATCCACTATTTCGACTGGGCCATGTTCAATAGCAAACTGTAACAAATTACCAGAGGGTAATAGATCGTATTAAAACCTCATGTTACTTCATATTTCCAGGTTTCCAACTGTTCTATCATAAAAAAAATTGGGGTTGCTATAATACATCCATATAAGACTTTTATCCCCATCCATCATGATCCATCAACCACGGCTATTGCTGCATGTTTAGATATGTTTACCGGTGAAGCGCCATCTTTCTTAGTGGATCCTGCCAGTTTTCCACGCGGCCTCTGCCTCTGCCCATCCTCTTCTCCGTGCCGGGGCACCGACTCCCACCGCCAACCACACTTGGTCGCGAAGGCTGTGAGGAAAAGGGCAGAAATTCATGGCTCCCAACCGACCACAGAGATTTTTTTGCACGGCTCTGCTCTGTGAGAACCGCGGAGAAAATTAATGAACACATGATGCAAAGATATATGGAGAATAGTTTTTGTTGAGGCTTGCAGTTGAATCATAAAGCATAACACTGACTGTGACATGAGTTTCTGACTTTGTAGCCAGTAAGCTGGTTTTCTTCGTCAGGAATGCCATTTGTCAGTGCCATGAATTTGAGCCACAACGCGATGGGATGTACAGGTCTTTTTGCCCAAAAAACATGGCGAACAATGAGGTGCAAACCAACCCAATCCCAAATTTTCCCTATAATTGCTTCGCAACGTCTATAGATCGGTGCATCACATGTTGTGCCCTCTGGTAAACGTTTACATAGCTGTTTTTCAAATCACCACTTTTAGTGGGTAAATCAACTATTTCTATGGACCATTTTCCAGTTCGCAAGTCGCAAACTGTAACAAATTACCAGAGGGGATTTATTCCATATTTTATATATATTTCCCATGAAAACTCCTAGTTTTGCAATAGCGTGTAACAGTCATGACCAGAGGGTCACATTTGAAAACACCGAAACATTCGATTTGAGATTCCCCCAATTCCTGGGATTCATCCATCTGGTATCAACCATGTGGTATCAAGCATGGTGATCTCAAATTGAGAATATTTTCATCGCCTCTGGTAGCGGTATCACATGATAATCGATGGATAATCCATGGATATTTCATGGATACCCTCTGGTAAACATACAAAAAACTATTGAACATGGCCCAGTCGAAATAGTTGATGTTCCCATGAATAGCATGGGTTGATTTTCCATGCTAACGTGAAAACCAGAGGCTACGTACCGATGGTCATCAGCTCGTTTACCTCACCGAGTCCAACAACTGTCACTTTTTTTGTGCCTTAAAAAGTTCTGCTTGTTTGTAAACTCAGTTATCACCTGTTAAACAATGTTAACTAAGTTCACTATAGATAAATCATCCATAAATATCAAATATAATATAATATAATAGATAGGATAGGATAGGATAGGATAGGATAGGATAGAGAGACAGATAGATATATAAATAGAAAGATAGAAACAAAGATAAATGGATGGATGGATAAATGGATGGATGGATGGCTGGATCGATAGATAGATCGATGGATCGATTTGCAATATTCTCCATAAATCCAATAAACCTCGGTTAAACCAAGTTATCCAATATGGGGCACCACCTTCATCCACCTTCATAGCTCAGCCCAGCTCCTTTCTTGAAAACACCGGCGCAACCGACTTGGGGTCAACCCCGAGCCGCAGCTGCACACAGCAAAAAAAGTATCGCCTGGTTGCGGTCTCTGGGACACCCATAGCCCATACGTGATAGCTAAATGAACCACAACCTTGACCAAGATCAAAATTTATAGATGGTTCATGGGATCCCATGAATCTTGAAATACCCAGTGATGTCAAAATTACAGTATTCTAAGATCATCCGCTGGCTTGTCTGGAACATTCTGGAACAACCATACAAAAGCTGACGTCCAGGGCTTTCTAAAACAAACAACATATCATAACGCTTTCATAAACCAACCGTCCAAATTCAAAATGGACGATGCAAAATGATGCAAAATGGGGAATGGTGGTGTGAAACATGTTTTTTTTCGAAATACCGTGGAATACCATTAAATAGTCAGTGACTCGAAGCATTAGTTTCCCAATGGATTGTCCCAGTTTCCACCGCACCAGTCGGAAAATCGAGCAACGCTTGGCGCTGCTCGGGTCGGGAAGACGGACGCCTCTTTAAGGGGGACCCGCACCTGTAATGTTAAAATCCGGGCCACTACACGCTGTTCAAAGGGCCAGCCTGGGGAGCGATGGAGTTATTCTGATTTGTTGGAAAGACACCTGGGACGTCAATGATGTGGACAAAAAACAAACCTTGAAAACCATTTGACAGAAGTCCATTGATCACGTTCCAAGTTAAGTTCGGCAGTAAAAATCTTGGTACCAAGGGATCAGTCAAGCCTTGACATGTCTTGTCACATCTACATCTGCTTGTCCCACTGGCCATTTGCAGTTCCGACTGCACTGTGAGACCTTCAGTTTGAAGGGCCCTGAAAATGCGCCGGAAGTAGACCCGAGGCTACGATGATTGCAGCTAAACTTCTCTTCCAAATTTATTTCAAGAAATCCTGAAACTCATATGTAGGGGCCTCCCAAATCTCTCACAAACAACAAACTAATCAATGATTCACCAACGTGATCCACCAGAGTGAGTGGCGTATCTTTCAGTTTTTGACAGACTCAGTTGGATGTGTTTGCATCATGGAGTCATACCTGACAATGGTCGCAGCTTCAACACATCGTTTTCCCCTATGGCACTCCCCACACCCAAATAGAAACGTTTGGCAACCTGGAAACTAAGTTTCTATCTTTTGGGAACACCTATAATATATATATATATATATATATATATATCACATAATATGTATATATATATATATAATATACATAATATATATAATGTATATATAATATAATATAATATAATATACATATATATATATATATAATATGTATACATGAAATTACATGAATGGCATTATTTTTGAGGATAATTTCCAGATCTAAACAATGCCGGGAGCTTGTTGCAAGCCAGGGTAAGACCTGGGGCCGGCGAACTCTTCGCTTCAGTTAAGGGGATATGAACATCGACAATTCAACCGGGGAAACAAAAAACCGCAGTTAAACGGCCCGAAATACCAGGTATCAAGATCTATCAAGTCAGTTTTAGTCATCCCATAAAAATGGACTGGTAATCCCATTTATAGGTATAGCCATAAAAATAACTGGTAACGGGCATTAAAGGGCTTTAATTGCAGGATTCTAGCAACATTTTTTATTCGCGCCGATGCCAGATGGATATCTCGAGGCAATTCTGCTGAGCCGAGTCCAGAAAGGGTCAAAAGTTGACCCATGTTCAACCCCAAACCTAGGAGTGAAATGATTTGAACCTTTACTTCCCATGAATTCTCATTCCATAGTATTCCCTATAACAATATTTCTGCTTGGTGGTTGAGCCCTACCCCTCTGAAAAATATAACGAATCGTCGGTTGGGATGATGACATTCCCAATGTATGGAAAATAAAAGCCATGTTCCATTCCAGTCACCACCAACCAGATATATTATTATTCCAATTATTAACCATAGATTAACCATAGATTTTGTTAAATTCCCAGTTACATCATGCGTTCCAAACACTTTTCAGGGTCACCGAACGGGAGGCCTTGGACACAGACGACACAGACCGCAGCTTCAACCGAACCTCGGAGGTCCGAGATGACGACATCAGCAATTCCTGACATATTATTCATATGATTAATATGGTAAATATCAAATGTTCATATCAATAATAAATATAAATAATATTTTTTTTACATAATAAATATTTGGTAAATATCAATAATATGGTAAATATCAATAATATTTTTTTTTTTTACATAATAAATATTTGGTAAATATCAATAATATGGTAAATATAGTAATATGGTGGTATATGGTAAACAAAATGTCATATAATAATGTGGGATATGACACATATGGTGATATGTGATATAAATAATATGTAAATATCAACAATATGGCAATGTTCCCTCCGATATGGTAATAATATGTAATAATATGTGGGATAAATATAGGGGAATGTAATAATATGCAAAGAATATGTAATATATATATATATCCCACACTTGGTAAACCAATATTATATTGTAAATATGGGTAAATTACATATTACATAAATATGGGATTACCTTTAAATATGGGTAAACCAATTATTAATGGTAATCATCTTAGTAAAGAATGATGGTAATTCCCATCATGGTACTGGCAATGTAATAATATGTTTTGACAAAGTTTTGACAAAGGCCCCATACCGTAGGTATGTACCATGATCGCTGGAAAGAATGTTGTTTAGTTGGTTTAGTTGCTTGGAAATTCCATGGGAAATTCACATTGCCAATCTTTAGATACCCTGCAAAAAATGACAAATTCTGAATGCTGGTGAACGTAGATATTCCCATTACCAAAAGACTAGTTAGGATTAGTTTGTATCCATGTTTCAGATTGACCTAGTTCAATGGTGCAATTGCGATGCTGCAGTGGGGGTCCTAAGTTTTATCAAACAGGCTCTAGTTTCACGACCAAACCATACTTTCTATCATACTTAAATGGGTCATGACGTTGCTTGACTGGTCAAGCAACAGAACAAGGTGCCCCAGTTCAAAGTTCGTTTACACACCCATTAAACTATAAAATTTATGTACCATAAATCCAATCGTTCGCTGGTTGGTGGTATACCTACCCCTCTGAAATTCCCAATATGAATGGAAAGTCTGAAATTCCCAATATGAATGGTTCGCCACACAGATAGCAGAAAGTCCCAATACCAAGCTTCTGAGCTTGCTGAGCTTTCTGAAATTCCCAATATTTTCATGGAAAGTCTGAAATTCCCAATATTTCATGGAAAGTCTGAAATTCCCAATATTGATGGAAAGTCTGAAATTCCCAATATTGATGGAAAGTCTGAAATTCCCAAAATTTTCATGGAAAGTCTGAAATTCCCAAAATTTTCATGGAAAGTATATGGAAAGTCCCAATCCAACTAATCCAAACCACCAATCTCTGCACATCGTTCACCATCGCACACACGAGCAGCTCAGGCCCCTGCTGGATGTTGTCCTTTGCCCATGAATACTGCGCCCTGTCCGAGAAACGTTCCGAGGGGATGATATGTTTATCTACGAGGCGCAGGGACGTTCGGAGAGCAACTGGAGGTCTAAAACCATAGAAAAACCATGGAAAAACCACAGAAAACCCATAGAAAACCATAGAAAAACCATAGAAAACTCACGAAACACTTGGCATGGTGAATTATTGTCTGGTCGGTGGTATACCTACCCCCCTGAAAAATATGAAAGTCAGTTGGGATCATTATTCCCAATATAATATGGAAAAATAAAATTCATGTTCCAAACCACCAACCAGTTGTGAATGGTTAATCCTTGTTTAGTGTTCCAATTGTCAATTCAGTGTTCCACTCAAATGGATCTGACAACTGTTGGCTCAGCAACCAGCCCTGAAAAACTCAGGACAACAAAACTGGTGTGGAAAGTCCCTATAACCCATCGTGATGCAACTCTTAGAGAGCATTGACATACCCCAAAGAGTCTTGGTGGTATCCCCAACTAGGAACCCGTTTTCAAGGTCACACACATAGTACTGCAAGCCCGTTTTGTTGATTGTATCATGTACTGCATCACGTTTTTTAATAGTTTTTTTGGTACCCAATACATCCCAAAACAATATCAGTTGGGGTGTTCAAAGCAACACACACCCCATTACACATGTGCCAATCTAAACTTGGAAAGGCGAGCCTGGAGTGAGATGATTTCAACATCGAACATGCAAAAATTCTAAGGCGATCTGCCACCCCAATACCCCTCAATCCAGGTTTCCTCAAAACATGTAGCGGAAAACATTCGGAAATTCCTCTGGTGCAATACATCATTTTCCGTATTCAAAAAACATACGAATCATGGCATTGCGGTCGTGTATACCGTACCCTCTGGTAAACATACAAAAAGCTATTGAAAATGGCCATTTATAGTTATAACGTTACGTTAGTTTACCAGAGGGTAATATACCCCATAGTTCAAGTCCTCAAGTCCACTGTGATGGCCATCAAGTATATCAAGTCCAAGAGATGCAGATTTCATCTCCGAGACCCGATTCTGAATGATGGCCATTTAGGGGTATACCGCCGCCGGTGTTTGAAAAACCTCATTTTCAGACACACAGAATCGCTATCCCAATCTCAAAAGTTGGTGAAACATCCCATTTGTGTTATCCCAAAATCTTCTCCCAAGATTGAAACGGAACACATAGTCCGATGGAAATCCCCTACGACACTATTAACAGCAACTATGGTTTCTTGGGGGGTGGTAAAAAAAATCGTGGAATGGGATTCTCCAGATTTCCCCGACCTCAGCTGGGTGATATGCGACACATCATGCCAATCCTCAGCGCGGCTGCCACCAAAGCTGAGGATAAAATCCAAAATCATATGAACATATGATATATATATATATATATATATTTATACATTAAATATTATCAATCATAATAACATATAATAACTAATAACTATATTGAGCTTAACTCCGAAACAAACAATATGAGCTGGACATTAGACAAAACTCATTGCCCTTTGCATGGTTGATACTTGAAATGATCAATCCAAAGATGAGGATGAAGTCCCTAAACAACAACAACAACAACAACAACAGACATGGTTCAATCCTGAAATGATGAAGATCATCTGTGGATTGAACGGTTGATAACACTGTGGATTGAACGGTTGGTTTCATTGGCTATGAGAGGATTCTCTAATTCAATGGATCAAGGATCACCAAAAATCTCTGAAATCAGTGGTCAGCAAGTTGAATGCAGAGGATTAATTTCAACCTTTGTGGTTTAGATTAGAACCCATCAATTTTTCTTGGGGGGATATAAGGGAATACAATGGGGTATTTGATACAACCATGTGATCATATAATTTGATATTTACGGCTAGCTTTGGCTGATCAGGTCCCTAAATTTGGATGGTTCATCACTTTCCCCATGAAATGCCAGAAATTGTGGAAAGACAAGCCATTCGAAAAGAGAGCCACGCCACAGACATATTTTCAGATTTCAATGAACCATTCACCTCACCTCATGAACAAAAATTCATCAGCAGCTAAGCTTCCATCGTTTTTGATGCTCAAAAAGATGCCAGACTGGATTAAGCACTTAAATTAAGCACGCACCTTACACTATCGAGCTCTTCCCCAGGTATTCGAACCGCAAACATGGCGAGGCACAGTGTTCCACTTGCCCTGAAAGACTTCGCCATAGAGCGACATGGGGCGGTACCTGGCGTAGCAAATGTGCCATTTCGAAGAGGAAAACATGTGGAATTGTTCGATTTAACTTAACTATATAATCTATATATATATTATTATACTATGTAATGGGATCATAAATGAGAAAACCAGAATGATTGTTTATTGTTCAGTTTCATGATGGTTTTAATGAAATTTATGAATGAACAATACTGCCATAGTACGAACTAATTTATGATCCAGGATACTTATGTTTCGGATTTCTATGAATTTGTAAATATTTTTTGCCAACCACCGACTGGAAATGTCGATGGATATTGAGTAGCAGAAGGGTTGATTGTTCTTTTAGGACAACTAGAGGGGCCGGAGGTATACTATTTATATCTATTCGTTCTCATCCACCGATGGGTTGTTGAATGGGGGAACCCTCTTTTATTCAACCAACCAGTATCTATGCATCATAAATCTCCATGTTCTATACATCAGAGTACTTACATAAGGGATAAATCATGATAAATCACAACCCAATCATAACCCCCCTGTTGTGTCATGCTTTCCACCACCAAACATTTTCTGCTTGGGGGTGGTGTTCACCAAAGCCTCCCTCAGGCCCGGGCTTTTTGGGTTGCAAGTACGTCATGATTCCTGGGATCCGCTGCAGAAAATATCACCCAGGATTGGGTGACAGTCCTACAATTTGTTAAGACGCTGGGATCATCAGGGGTTGGTAAATGTCCCATTTTGGGAATATTGGACATCACCTTATAGTAGCCATTATAGACTATATACCTAATGGTTGGGTGATGTTCAATGGGGACATTTAATGACCCATGATCATGTTCAAACATGTTCAAACATATGAAAATCACTTGTGGAGCAGCAAAAACCTTCCAAGATTTTCAGTAGCTACTTCCCACTTTTCACTGTTTCCTTTCCCACCTTTCATCAGCCTCCTTACGTGGCCTTACGCAAGTGAGGGTTTTGCTGACGCCAAACACGTTATGACAAGGTGTGTTTACTGAAAATGTCCAAAGGGATCTAAAGGGATGTTTTTTTTTAAGCAGCGCATTTTTTCAGGATAACCTGACAACTTCAGGAGTCAACTCCCGAATTGACTGATTGTGGAAAAACCATTAAAAAAGGCTACTCACAAAAAAAAGGTCTACTAAACTCAGTTTCATTCAGAATGGCAATCATTCATTTACCGTTAATGTAATGACCATAAAAATACCATTAACATAATTACCCATATACCATTAATATCCGTTGCAAAACAACTAATTCCTACTACTGTAAATCCAATATATCATTAATTGCTAAACCATTAACTACTATTAATGTTAGCACCTATTGTAGCATGGTACTCTATTGTGGCAAATTTTTTCCTCCTTATTCAGTAACCTGCTGTTTGGTGGGGGGGGCCTCTATTGTGGCAAATGTTTTTCCAGTTTTTTTTGTTCAAAAAAATTGTTCCTAATTAATTAATTAAATATGTTTTGATTTTTTTTAAAATTAGTTAATTACTGAAAATTTGTTTTTCTGTTTTTCATTTTTTTTTATATTAAAGCTTTAAAATGCAAAGTTTTCCAAATAATTAGATGCCTTATTAAACCCTTATTAAAAAACAGCATCCAGACAATTTTTCAAGGTGGTACCCCATGAGTGGCTGAGTTACTCAATAAT
>Ga0126342_10016157_pt1 | contig 13034 bp, 14 predicted proteins | sample Cyp1metagenome_FD_92528 | JGI IMG/M metagenome (GOLD analysis project Ga0126342, IMG submission 92528) | Coral microbial communities from Lord Howe Island, Old Settlement Bay, Australia - Cyphastrea 1 metagenome | ecosystem: Host-associated > Invertebrates > Cnidaria > Coral ... | reverse complement strand
TACATTACATACATTACATACATTACATTACATTACATTACATTACATTACATTACATTACATTACATTACATTACATTACATTACATACATTCATACATACATACATATATATATATATATGTATATATACATCATATATATATACAGTATACATATATATATATAACCCACTATTCGAAGCCTGTAATCTTGGGCCAGGCAACGGAAATGTCCTTGCCGTGTCTTCGAATCAACGTCTGAGCCATCGCGGCAAATGGCCGATCGATGAAGGCCAGCTGCGGCCACCCCACCTGACGACGTTGCGAAAAAACCATGGGGATTGGCTGCCGACATTGGAAGCCAAAGTCTAAAGTTGACCATCCGAAACCCATGGTAATTCTCATATTTTTTAATGGGTAAATCACCATTTTTAATGGAAAATCACTGGTTAACCATGGGGGTATATTACTATAAATATTGCTGGTTGGTGGTTGCTGCTAACCCCTCTAAAAAAGATGGACTGAAAGCCAGTTGGGATGATGACATTCCCAATATATGGAAAAATAAAAAATGTTCCAAACCACCAACCAGAAAGAGGACTGAAAGTATACTAAAGTTCTTTTTTGGGAAATGTCCCCTGCAAAATTGCTGTCCTGTTCGACCCTGCCAATGGCCCTGTTCGTCTACCAAGCCGCTCCCAACGGCTCTGAATCGATCGGTAAGGCACCTCACAAATGCAGCGAGACGATGTAAAAACCGGTTTGTCAAGCTAGTGCTGAAATGGTTCCGTCTGAAATTCTATCGATTCATATGCTTAGCATATCAATGACATTGTCTTACTCTGATAGTGATGTATCTACTTTGTTTTTTTTCTGTGACGCACAAGCTTTGACACAAAGCCAATAGCACGTGCTATCCGCGCTCATGTTGCAAGATCTCTATCCCCTGGGTTCCCTTCTCGTTTTTCTCTGTGTCATATGTGATTATAGAATGTATATATATATATATTAAGATGTTATACTATGTTAGATGTATATGTACATATATTGTGATATAAATTGATATTCGCCTGATATATACATAATATACAATTGATATTCACAATATATCTTATATATGTAAATTAAGATATTATACTATTGTATAAATTTACAATCCAGAAAACTTGCGCCTGAGATCAGCGTCCGGAGTTTCACCTCGTTGCAGGCCGTCGACGCAAATTCTTCGCAGAGCCCGAGGATGATGTCCAAAGTAGCTGGGTGATGTGCGTCAAGGTCTTCCTTAGATGATGAATTTATGGAAATAACCATGGATTTATGGTGAATTTGTGGTGGATTTATGGTGAATAAAATGGATTTTTGGTGGATTTGGGTGATTTACGGTGGCATTATGGTGAAATAACGATGGATAACTATTGAAATCATTTGAAATATACTAAATCCCAGGATATAAACCTCAAGCCCACCATGGACCAATCAGGGCCTTCAAAGCGAGATTTAGGTGTGGCCGCCCATCATACGATGGAAAAAAAGATGCCAGTAATGACTTATGACGTCGTGAAGATATATGTATGTTATAATATCATATATATATATAGCCTCGTCCCACCTCTTGGAACTGCGCACAACCCGAATTAGGGTGGTAAAACTTGTCAATTCCGGGACGAAATTTTGTCCCGGAAATGACAAGTTTCATTAGGGTCATCATCATCATCATCATCAGCATCATCATCATCATGATATCATGACATCATGACATCATCATCATCATCATCATCATGACATCATCATCATGACATCATCATCATGACATCATCATCATCATCATCATGACATCATCATCATCATCATGACATCATCATCATCATGACATCATCATCATCATCATCAGCATTAGTATGAACATGAACACGGTGTTTGAAGACCTCTCCCAGAAACATGTGAGACCAGTTCTGGTTTTTGTCTCGTGACGGGAGCTGCAAGTCTCGCACAGCTTTGAGGACCTCTCCCAATCAACTGCTTCTGCAAGTTCACATGAACGTTAACATCCCACCCCATCCCCCCCCCATGGTATGTAGTTCCAAGAGGTGGGACAAGCCTATAGATACATATTTTTACAAATATATCATATATATATATCATACATATATATGATAAATAAATATATATATATATATGATATATATGATACATATATATATATACGATATATGTATACGATATATGTGTATATATATATGATATATAAATATATGATATATATATATAAACTTGACCTTTTTCGAACAGAATCGATGTGAAAGGTCCAAACAAATGCTGGTGGTCTTGCACAGAATTTTGCAAGGAAGCCTTTATCGTCAAGCAAAAAATTGCGGAAGGGAACAAAACCGTAGGGTCACACGGGGAAATTATGGCAAACTACTGCAAAAACACCTTGGCCAAAGTACAATCTTTGTTCCACTGCTTGGCAAGTTTCCAGCCAGAAGGACTTCTCCACATACTTCTCCACAAAACTGTTCCTGCAGCTCAATAGCAAATCACAGCGTTGCACGTACAGAACGTTTTCAACATGCCGCATGCCTACCAAACAGTTTGTTTGAAGCTAAACTGCACAATGCAAAAGTTAACATCAACTGTCATCAACTCATGAATCATCTTTCAGAAGCTTCTCTCATGTGCATGTCATCCAATGTCATCAGTACACGCCACGTTGACTCAACCATCCAAATGGCACCCATATTAAGCTTCCAGTGAAGGTCCAAGGTATTTAGGGGTTGCCTGATGCCTTCCGGAGGCACTCCCTGGTTGGCTTTCCTTCTCACCCTAAGGAGAGGAGCAGAACCGGACTTCGAAGATCTATAAACATCATTATTAAACAATTATTAAACATTCTCATGACATTTTTCATGGTCTTAGCTTCAACTTCCTTCGTCGCTTCTTGCACCGCACCGAGAGTCTGCAGGACATAGTGTTTGAGCGCCAAGCGCAATCGATCCACAGCCGTTGCGCTCGTTGATGGCCCAAGGGGCCCAAAGTCTGCAGCACAACGAGCAAATTCCAACCAGTCGAAATCGTCAGTGCTCTCGGCCCTCGAAGGGATCCTGACGCAAGCGAGGTAGGAAAATCCCTTCGAGAAAATCCGAAACAAGAAAAAAACATCCAAATAGATCAAAGGAACATACATTTCACACCAAAATAAAGATCGTCCAAATGATTTAAAAAAATAAAAAATAAAAAACTATACTTACATGCAACATCATGTCACATCATGGTGTAAGATTCCAGAGTTTGAAGGACATTGCTTGTCACCGTTTGCTATCGACAGGTCGACATCACCGAGGCTCTGTTTCAGCGGATCCCGAAGCATTAGAAAAGCCTTGGAGAAAAATCTGGGGCTCTGCCAACTGGGTACCACGCATCCGGAACGATGGAATCCATGGACCCAACTCACAGCCCCATCTGCACCACGCACTGGGTCAGAGTGATGGCTCACATTCATTCCTTGGATGACACACAGGAGTGCCAAAAGGTGTTTCTTTTCGGGAAAAAACACATGTGATTCTGCGACGCCAGGATAAGTGGTGGTGCTTTCGGAACAAAAAAAAAACATGTTCCAAAAGCACAAGTTTTCGTGGTGAATGTAACAGTACTGTAACCAGTAACCTGTGTGCAACGTCCAACACGGCCAAAGACCTGGTGCTTCTCTGCTTCGAAGCCAGGTGCAACCCTACTCCCGCAATGTTCCACGTTTTCACACGGTTTCAGGGTCAGCGACTGTTCATCCATCCAAAAAAACCTCTAAAATCGGTCAGCGACTTTGTGATTCAGGATCTTCGCAGTTTTTCTTCATATATACATGTATGTATAACTATATATATATAACTATATATATATCATTATATATATATATATATATAATTATATACAGTAATTATATATATATATATATAGTTATATATAATCATAATTGTAATTATATATACCCAAGCACTGTGGTTTCTAAGTGGCTAACCCATCCCCAACCATCCCGGTAACCATCCCCAGTCTGTTGCCTTCCAGAGATCCAAGTCCTTGAAACAGGTTGGTCAGAAAGCGTGTGCCACTTCGGCTGGCGCCGGTGACCAAAAAACCCGCGGCTGGGCCAAGTCCGAAATGGTCACAGCTGGCGTTCAGGATGTATGTGTGCTGCCAAATGCCTGGCATCTTAGTGGTTTAAACATGTTCAAACTATAGTTGAAGTAACTGAAGCAGGTTTTTCATGCGGAGTTCAACCACGAATTTCTGGGAATCAGCTGGTTTGCGGGATCACCTTCCCCTATGAGATCGATGGTGTTACCATTTTGTTGGATGTCCAGCTCTGGTCTGATCCCAATAGCTCTGGTCTGGCCATGAAGACCAAAAAAACCGTGACATCTATGCGGATTGACTTTCTCACGGACTGATCTTTCGGAACCAGAAATGTTAAAAATCCGCTGGAAAAACCAACCAGTTGGGATCATTCCGAACAGAATTCCTATGTTGATCCGTTGGTGTTTCACTGGCCAGTGTTTCCAGTTGGGCCAGATTAGATGCCAGGATACGGCACGAGGGCAACGAGTTAAGCTTTAAGTTCATCTGTAGCAGTGATGCATCAGCTGAATCAACGGCTCCCGAAATCTCATCTTCACAGATCCTTGTCTCAGCTCCCAGAATGCATAAAAGACTGAGCCGCAGCCGCCATGGTCGCCATGAGATCATATGGATGTGATGTTTTGTTAAAAGGCCGAGGCTTTCCGACCGGTCGTTTGAGCTGAAAGATATGGCAAGTCACCTCCATCCCATCCCCGAAAGGTGGCGCCATGCCACGAATATCAGCTGGCAGCCATTGTAGCAAAGCGTCAAGTCGACATGCTTATAATCCCATAGATTCCATGAATATCCCATGAAATCTAATTATGTCCATATCCTACATTAGTTAGGGGTATCCCAATATCTGTTTGGTTCGGCCGCCAATTGTTCTTGCATTTGTCTGAAAATGTGCTACAATGGTATCCAAAAATCCCATGGTTTATCATATCCTTCAAAAAAAAATGTCATTCTGGGGGGTGCACCCCATTTAGAATTCATATATCCCATGAAGTCCCCATGTTTATCCATGTTTCGGGGTGATTTATAACCATTTCTGTTGGTCAACTCCTCTTCGGGAATCAATCTATCAGTTACCACCCATTTTCTCCTCATTCCAAAGGCCCTGGGCAATGAGGTCCTTCAAAAGGTGACGATTCACCTCGCAAAACACCGTCCAACGGACAACAATTGCAACACGGACTGAAGCCAGATCGTACTGGGCTATTTCGATATGATGTCTATATATATATACATCATATTTTAGATATTATATATATATTATAGATATATACTATATTTATATATATGTATGTAGATATATATATATAACTATATATATTTGTGAAGTCGGAATCGCTTCGGTACTGAAACCCCGTTTAAAATTCCAGCTATTTCCCCCAGCAAAAGGGCGGGCCAGGGTGCGCTAGCAAGGGGAGCAACAAAGAAATGAGAAATTCACAGTCATGCCCTACACTAAGACTCACAAACGCTGCATTTCGAGAAAAGGTTCAATTGTGAAGTCGGAATCGCTTCGGTACTGAAACCCCTTTCGGGAACTGAGATGCACAGCCAACTTTTGTCATGCACAGGGAGCTGTATGTACTTGCCTTCGGCATTCTTTCAGTTGTGACCAATGTCACAGCTGATACTGAAAAAGGAAAAAGCTGCTCTCCAGCGCGCTCACTGAAAGTTTAAAATTCCAGCTATTTCCAACGCTACCTATAAACCGTCAGGTACCTCCAAAAAGAACTCTTTCCACAGAGGACAGTTTATCCATGCTAAGTTTGCGCACATCGATCTTTAGCTCTCCATGCTTGTAAAACACGTCAAACCAATGCCAGCACTGAAGCCCCACGCGAGACCAGAGTTCAATACGTCGACTAGAGGAGACATGTAAAGCATTTCTAGCACGATAAATTGCAACCTCACCACGGCGAATATACTCTCTTGCAGATTTTTCAGACAGCCACCTGCCGTACAAAAGGATATCGGGAAGACTCACCCCTTGCCTTGCCAGTTCTGAAGCTCCAGACCGACGAAAACTGTGAGTGGTCAACCCCAAGTCACCCGCACCCAGCATCTCAGCCAGCTTGCGAATCCCTCAACGTCAACGTCAAGGCCCCATGAAATTCCCCCACGGCACCTTGATCCACATACCTGGCCGTCTCGTTGAAGTTCCGCAGCATCGGCACCAGGCCATTGCTGTGGCCGTTGGTGCCGCGGATGTAGGAGCCACTGGCGCGGATGTTGGAAACCTGACCATGGCACCATGGCTGCTTCGTATTCCGATTGATGCTCATATTTATGGAGGATTCAATGCACCAATCATGTACAAAAAAAACATGGTGTTTAGGGGAAAAGTGCCAAGATCATAGGAGGATTTGAAAGACCTCACAATGACGAAGAATTCAACTGGCCGTCCAGGAATCCTAGCCAAAATCTGGAAACTCCTAGTTCGAGTTTGTGATTCCATCAGCTGGGGATTAAAACAATATGGTGTCGGCTTTTGGCAAGGGTTGGATTGATGTTTATCCTTCAAAACTGGCCGATTGACTAAGTGTAGCTGCTGCCCAATTTGGGCCCTGGGCCGGCCCTGTGGGGGGGTTAATCTCAGCCAAGGTGCGGCCACTCCAATGCCACCAGCAGATTTGGAGATCACGGCACATAGCTTCAGGGTGTCATAGATGCCATCGATGCTGTCCCCCTGCATTTTCAGCAAGAAGCACGAGGACATCTGCGGATGAGGCGTACCAGCATTGAACAAGGTCGGGGTCGCATGGGTGAAGAACTTCCTTGGAGCGGGTGAACTGTCCCACCGAAGCATGGATCTGGACCATCATGGTGTTTACCCTCTGCTAATGACTAACATAGCTATGGAAAATCACCATGCTATTAATGGGAAATCCACTATAAATGGCCATTTTCAATAGCAAACTGTTATTTTACCAGAGGGTATACCACATGCCATCACCAAACTCAGCCCCCACCTGGACATCAAGTCATAGGTTTCCAACGCGCTCTTCAGATCGCCACAGTGGATGCCACAAGCCGCGCGCATGATCATGTGTTGAGGTCGTTCCACGATCTTGCCGTGCACCCGCAACAAGTACGACTTCTCCAAGGTCTTGAAACCTCAGAAATACCACCGCGCGTTGCGCTTGCGTGCAAACATGGCAAGCTGGGAAAGCCCGTGGCCGCCACGTCATGGAGGTTCAGTTAGCTAGGAACATCAAGGATCCTCTGGGGGATTCGGATCAGTTGAGCCGCCACATATCAACAGGACCAAAAACATGAGGAGATGTGAAGCTGCTGCATCCACATTTTGGAGGCCTCCAAACTATCCAACCATTCCTTTGGCGTTTTCCCAAGTCATGGGTACCTAAAATCATCCAGTCATGGATGACCATGACGACTCGCATAGGTTAACCGGTTAACCCATGGTGACGACCATCGATCCCCCCCCGAAAGCCCCATATCAATCCCTTCAAAAATCCCCCGTCGCAAGGGACCGAAGTAGTCATAGCCCAAATCTCGGTCGTATTCGATGGCTGCATCCAACTCCGTCGCGTTCTTCTCCACGAAGTCGTAAACGTCCTCAAAACGTCTGAGGTTCATCGTCTGGGTGTCTCCAACGATCTGACATTGGGGAAGCTGAAGTTTGGAACCTAAGCAGTGAAAATGAGGAGTTTACTAAAGGGATTTGACAACCGAATTAGCGAGATGTTTAAAAAAAATGTTTGCCCGGTTCAATTTACGAACCTTTGCTTCCGGAAACATGGACCCAAGCGGCAGCCCTGGGTCCTGTGACAGCAAGGCTGCAGGCCGACCTTGTGGATCGGTGTAGCCGAAGAGGATTTTGCAGGTCTCGTAGAAGGACTCGGAGGTGTTCCTGGAAGCGGATCAATTGAAATCATAATGGGTCAAGGATAAAATTGGTATCAATAGTTATCAAGTAGGATCATCGTATCAACTATAATGTCTACTAGTATCAAGGTATTAGCTGGTATCAATTAGCATCAGTGATTTTCAAGAAAAATATCAATAGCTATCCATAGGGATTGCTTAATTGATGAGATTAATTACTAGTGTGAAATCACCAATATAAAGGGATAAATCTCCATCAACAAGCCAGCTTGAGCCCATCCCCTTGATCTGGAGGATGACCCCCAGCGGAAGAGTGCAAGTGGTCACCAAATTGGTGTGTTGAAGCTCCCCAAGTCAGAAATAGAGACCCTGGTCTTGTCCTTGGCATCTCCTGGTGTGTGTCCTTCAATAGGCCTCTTGTGGGCATTGAACCTAACCTCCATGTTCCATTAATACTGCTTTGGGCAAGCTCACTCTCCAAATTCAATCGACTAATGTTCGCACGCTGATAATTCTCTCACATGTTTCCACCAGCAGAAGGGACACGTCAGTCAGAGAGAAAACATAGGAGCCCTCCCACAGCATCAGAAACCATGCACAGGCAAAGCCGATGCCGCAAAGCACGGCATACGAAACGTGCCTTTCTTTCCAATATCAGCTATTCCTTGTCAAACCATCGGTAACCTCAAAGGAACAAAGCTTTTGTGACTCCGGTGTCATCCCCCCGGGAGGGGGGCGCAGCCATGGCCTGGGCTGCGTGGGAATTGGCCCGATATCCGGCTTCATCGCTCCGGATGAGAAATACCTCCCTGGTCGGGGGGTGGCTACCTGGGTAGCTTCCCCTGATGGTTGCGTGGATTACAAGCGTGGATTACAAGCCTGGATCGATCCAGGCCTGATGTGTGGTATACTTTGGCTTCGACAGAGATGAGGTGACCCAGGCAACAGTTTTGGTTGGTGGCTTGGCCCAGTTTTTATGATGCAGGTGAGCTTCGGCATTTGCTAGCGGCTGGATGGCTAGCTGCGCGCACTTGGCGGCTGCTCTTCTTTAGGCCGTCTACCGTGGCTGCCTCTTTGCCTCGGTCATACTGTCCTCCCACTGGCTACCAACGGTTCACTTGAATACGTGATGGGCATGGGCCTGCCACCGAATTGAGTGCAGATGGTGCTTGGCCATCATAGAATGACCGCATGCCAGAAGAGTGGCAACTTAATTGGCTGAAGAGTGATTGGTGATGCCAATCGACTGTACCCAGTACAGCATGTTGGTGATATTCTTTCCCAGGCGCAGACTTGGGCCCATGCTGCGATGAACCGTCTGTTGACAGCTTCAATGCGGCTTTCCGCATCTTATCAAGATCTTGACTCTGGAGCCTGAATAGGCGTGTGTGTGTGTGTGTAGCAATCCTGTGCTTGGGCACTAGACTTCAACTTCATCATCATCGCTCCGGTGACATCCCCGCAGTACATTGGGCACTGACGAAATTGGCGAGATCCCTGGCACTGCTGGCACACAACGTGTCCGCATGGGGTAAGGGCTAGGATGGGTCGACTTTCCAAACTGGACAGGTGCTGGTGCCTTCCGACTTCGTTGTCCACCTAGCTGTCTCACAGCTGGATAGGCTTCATCAAAACACGTCGTTTTTCAAACACCAGGCGACCGGACATTGGAATCATTCGAATCATTGGAACCGTTGGACCAAGCGAAGGGCAAGGCCGTGGAAGCCGGCCACAGTTGCCAGGGGATATGTTGTCACAGCTGCAGCTGCCCTAAGGATAGATCTTTCATCGGCACCGTGTGCATCTTTAGTCATCCATATGTTTTTCAGGGATTTTCGAATGGCAACTGGTTGGTACAGGTTGATCTTTCCCATCTTCCATTGGTTCAACTCCCATATTTTCGGGCAAGTTTCCGCGGATCAAATCCACAATAGTCATGGCCACTCCAGAACTCCTTGAAAGGCAATAAAAACACTTACTCTCTGGTAAACTAACATAGCAATGGAAAATCACTATCTTTAATGGGTAAATCCACTATTTCTAGCATTTTCAATAGCTATGTTAGTTTACCAGAGGGTAAACGCACCAGTTCAACCATCATCCCCATCGCATCCCCCCCATTTCATCCCAGGCACTTGTGCAGGTTGGACACCGCAATGCGTGCCGCCAGGGTCGAGAAGTCCGGGTGCTTCTGCGACATGTAGGCGCAGGTCTCGGCCGCCAAGGTATCGATCTGCGCCGTGCTGATGCCGTTGTAGAAGCCTGCCGTTCAGCTGCCCTCCAGGCTGGGAAGGGGATCTTCAGGTTCCAGTTGCTGGGGGAAACCAAGAAATCATGTGGGATTCACAGAATTTCATCGTATCCCCAAGTCATCACCATTTTCATGGCTGGTTTTGAAAAACCATGCCCAGTCATGGTAGGTTTACGGCATTCAGTTTACCACATGAGTTTGTTGGGAACTCAAGAGATAGCTAGGTGGTGTTACAGTCATATATATATATATTACATATATATATGTGTGTGTATGTGTTTATTTATTTGTTTACTTATTTATTTTTGTTAATTACTCATTATTACACCAATTACATACCAGAAAAAATATGAGAATATAATATATATATATACAACTTAAACTAACACATTAATTATAACACTTCCATGGTATATTCATATTGCAAAAATAGTTCTTGTCAATTGAATGTCCAGCTGGCTCAAAGACGAATGGTGTGGGCAAGTTCTTCACCAAAGCCCGCGGCCACCTGAGGCCGCCCAGCGCCAAAAAACTGCCGCGCCTTCCACCACTTTCTGTGTCACGGGCACGGGGTCAATGAAGCGAGGATCCAAGCCATCGCACAGGGTTCGAATACGCTTCGTGATGTTGTCAAACTTCACCTCCTGGATTTTCAGTGGCGCATCAAACTTTCACCTCCTATGATTCATTGATTCATCACTACTTGTAAAAGAAAACTCATCTTGGTGAAACATCTCCCATAAATGGTAGCACAATCTTTAGAAACTAAGACACAATCTTTAGAAACTAGGAAACAATCAACATCCATCATGTGAACGTTTGGCTCATCTCAGGTGATGCCTAAAAAATCGAGATTTCATCCTGCGAACGGCCATCGCGTTTGACCACAAACATCTGGCCAGCCATTGCCTCAACGGGATACACCGGTGCTGGGATCATTGGCTTCTTGGCGGGGAATATTACACAGTGGAAATTGGATTTACAAAGCCAAGATGGTGTGTAATATTCCCCCTTTCCATTCTATATATATATATAGATTTCCAGTATGTCAAATTTCAGTATTTCACTTCTGTATCACTTCTGTATGTCTATGAAGTTGTAGACACACTTTCAAGGTGACAGAGACCCACCGACTTTCAAGTCGCTGGCTGGAATTGGCGTCGTAGATCCATGAAAATCAGGTTGTGTTTTCACGATGCCGTGGTGAAAAGTCAAGATTTTAATGCTAAGTTTCACCATCTGGGTCTGGTAGTCTGGTACCCCAATCCGGGTATATATATATATATACCCCCTTTCCCACATCATCCAGCATCGGTGCACCTCAATAGCTGAGAAGAGCAACAAGTCGAAGCCGCGGTTTTGAGCCGGAGATCTAGGAGCATTTTATGGGCATCAGGTCATCGGCCATTTCCAATGGGTTCTCCACCTGGGCTCCTCATTCCTCATGGCCAATGAGCAAAAAGCTGAGCAAAAGGTGACTCAAGAGACCCACTAGACTCATGAAATCCATATGTTTGATGATGTTTGCTGGTTGGCTCAGTTTTTCCCCATGTTTCTCCCGGTTCTTGGGGAACCCGGATGACCGGTGGCTGCAGCCTCTTTTTTTCCCGCCGGCGCGAAGGAACCCTCGAAGTCCCAACCTTCGTTGCGGCTGAGGACCAATCGGCCGTCAGCCAGGCGACCCTTCACACCTGGACCATGCGTTTTTTCGTACAAATCGGGAGTCAAAATCTATGGTTGACCATGGGTTTTTCCATTGGGGAGGTGGATGGAGGTGGTTTATCCTGGTTTTTCCGTTTGAATTGGGGGTGAACACTCACTTGCAGACTATTTTGATGTGAAACCTAGGGTGTCAGGGTCCTTTTAGAACCTGGGAACCAAGCTTGTTCCCTATAGAAGTCCTAAAAACCCACTGAACTACCGTCGTTCCCCTTGCAAAGAATCAACTGTCCTGGTTGCTTGAAGGCACCCTGGAAACAGCATCGCTGAAACGGATGTAGTGGTGGACGGAGCGGCTGGAAGTACCCCACCTCTTCGTCATCTCAAATTTAGGATCCATCACGCATCGGTAAAATCAGCCAACCCCAGAAACGACCCAGAAACGGTTCAAAAAAATAAGTCTGAACATTGTGTATCCCCAATCCCAAGAGATCAATATCATTTTCCCAGTATTTCCCAAATATCTCCCATTCAGATTGCCAATTTCCCAAATAAAAACCCATTGGGTCGAAGCTTCTCACCCCATCGCCGAGCATCGCCAACCATCCACCAACTGCCCGATCTCGGGGTCAGAAAGTTTTGCTTCGTAGCTGTGCCCAGTGGTCAAGCAGCCATGGACCAACGTCTCCTGCCCGATGGAAGAGTCCCCCTCCCAAAATGAGAAGAAAAAAGGCTTGCGAACGAAAAAAAAAGGTGTTTTGATGAGGTAAATCATGTTTTTTTTGCAAATGGACCATGGTTTCTATATGTTTCTATAGCTATGTCTATATGTTTCCAAAGGCTATGTTGGATTCCACGGCCGTCCTGTGGCTCCAGGAGCACCTCGCAGACCTGGCTTCCCTCGGTCACCTCTCCCGGCCAGCTCACCTTGGCTGAAAACCATGGCATTCATACTGTGATTTGACGATAGAAATGATGATACGACTGAAAGATGATAACAAGACCTTCATAATATCGATAATTATGATGATGATGATGATCATCATCATCATCATCAGATCATCAGATCATCAGATCATCAGATCATCAGATCATCAGATCATCAGATCATCAGATCATCAGATCATCAGATCATCAGATCATCAGATCATCAGATCATCAGATCATCAGATC
>Ga0126342_10016156_pt1 | contig 13034 bp, 9 predicted proteins | sample Cyp1metagenome_FD_92528 | JGI IMG/M metagenome (GOLD analysis project Ga0126342, IMG submission 92528) | Coral microbial communities from Lord Howe Island, Old Settlement Bay, Australia - Cyphastrea 1 metagenome | ecosystem: Host-associated > Invertebrates > Cnidaria > Coral ... | reverse complement strand
ACAAACAACGACAAACAACGACAAACAACGACAAACAACGACAAACAACGACAAACAACGACAAACAACGACAAACAACGACAAACAACGACAAACAACGACAAACAACGACAAACAGACAAACAACGACAAACAACAACAACAACAACAACAACCAACCAACCAACCAACCAACCAACCAACCAACCAACCAAACAAACAAACAAACAAACAAACAAACAACAAAAAAACAACAACAACAACAAAAACAACAAAAAAAACAACAAAAAACAACAAAAAACAACAAAAAAAAATAACAACAAAAAAAACAACAACAAAAAACAACAACAACAACAACAACAACACTAACAACACATGTTCCATTTTCCCACGCTTGGTGGATGGCATAGATCTCTACAAATGCTCTCTGGACCCAGAAGCTCCTCTTGAACCACAGGCACAGCGTGCGGATCGGTATCCTCCCAAGACGTGCAAATACAGTGGCATAACCCATTCTTGATGAAGAAAATGATAACAACCATTGCATTTTTGGGCTGCGCAATTTTGTAAATACATGCGTATATCCCCCTTGAGCAAAATTAAACTGAATGTTGGCAGAATCGCAATTTTGTCTTGCTGTCATCCTTCCTTTGTTGCGAGTTCTAAAAGCATAGTTCAATACCCTCAATCATAGCATTGTAGTGGTTGGCCTTCAGAATGGGATACCCCACAATGCAGGGATTGTAGATATTGTAGTATAACCCCCGACCCCCGAAGCAATCATCAACCAACAGGGTTTCTCCCACCTCTGTGGCGGTCATTGACATGTTCCATTCAGAAGGAAGCACCAAGGCCGATGCCTCGAGCACATCGAGCCAACCGAGCCAAGCCAGCCCAAAATGATAGAATGAAACCAATGAAGATTGGGATTGAACGGGATTTAAACCAACAGAAACTGGGATTTAAAATGATTTATTTAATTCACAAAATACTGGTAATATCATTGCTTTCAATGGATTGGCTTCAGCAAAATTTTTAGGAACAACCTCATCTTACCATGTAAATATAGGGTGTGCTGCAATTTCTTCCTTAAGCCCATTATGGGAAGTGTGCGTATGGATAAATCAACCAACAGACTGGGTATGGGTCATGTCGACAAGGATATGATCACCACTGAGCACCTAAATGGAGATTGGGCCAACCCACAATCACAGGGGAAATCACAAACATGTCATGGAGTGATTTAAGTGAAATTTGACAGAAAAGCATTGTTTTTACCATGAAATATTTTTGCAGGGTTACCATGAACCTTCCTTTCATCAAATTCCGGGACATACAGTTTGGAAAAAGTTGAAAATCACCCTTACCCCATTTTGTAGTCGATGACTCTGTTGAAAATTTGGATTTCCCATTGCCAGATTTGTTGGCACCAGAGGCTACTCGAAATGCAGTCGTTTGTTGCTATCGTTTCAAGTATATCTATGTTGATGCAGTCGGATGTTTTCTTCTTTTCATCAAAAAAACAAGCATGTGCGTTGCCAGTAGTCGCATGGCAAGTACACCAAGGTTCCAATAACAAATATGTGGTACATATCTTAAAACTTGGTGCCTCCAAAATCTTTGGCATGTTCATTCATCCTCGCGGATGATCTTGGGATGGGGGATACCCACAGCTTTAAAGCTATTTCACTCGGGAAAATCTAGGGAAAATGATGATTTGTTCCATTGGAAAATGACTCACCAGCATGCATCTTGCTGTTCTCCAGCCGAGGTTCTGGGACTTGCGGTCTCTTGGGCTTGTGAAAAAAGACTTGAACATTCATCGGAACGCTATGGCCGTCTAGTTGTACATCTAACTTCCCATTGAAACCATCATCCAAAAGATGTGCCACCGGAATGAGAGCTCGCCCACGAAGCTTTGGTGGGGTTTTGCCCTTCCAATGATACACCTTGGTCACTGAAAAAACGCAAAGAAAAACAAAGAAAGCACCCAAAAAGATCCCGTTATATGATCATACGGCATGGCCTGAATGATTTTTCAAGAGTTCTACCAATGACAGGTTTTTTCCCTGTCTCATCCAAGAAACCGAGAACAGGAGCTGGTTGTCCTCCGAAGCTGTAAAAACACCTTGGGAAACACCTCAGATGCTCCCATTGTTGGTCTATTTTGCAGACACCGGTAGTTTGGGGGTGAACGTGTTGCAGGAGTTATATAACAAACACACATGGCTCACATGTTAAAATAGGCCCTTCGTATCCATATTCACTGGATGCAAAACTCACTGGAAATCTGGCTTCGGGTGTCAGATACGAAGGCAGGTTAACATGTAAAACGATGCAGAACTTCCCATTTTAAACGACCTCGACATCACGATGAATTTCGGGAATTCTTTGCGAAAAACTGCTAAGTTGTATATAACTTATATAACTGTTCACTGACTTGTTATTTGTTGTCCTAAAACTGAATAAAAGTAACATGAAGTTTTTTCTACTAATCTTTTTTTTTGTTCGGGTACTGGCTGTACCGTCGGCCATAAATAGGATTTCTTGCATCAAACGTTCGAAATGGGCGGTCAGGAAAAAGTTACGATTGCGAGGCGTACTTCAATTTTGAATACTCCCACGTTTCAAGACCAAAAATGTGAAAATCCATGAGCCAAAAATAACGAATAGGGTTTATTGATTATGATGTAAAAATATAATATACTATATTATATCGAATGATAAAATGAAAAAAGTATAATGAAATATAATATATAATATAATATACATATAAATATAAATATAAAAATATATATATACATAAAAAATATATAAATACAATATAATATAATATAATATGATATAATTAGTACAATGTGATGCAATATAGTATGATATAATATAATGTAATATAATACGATATAATACAATATAATACAATATAATATAGTACAATGTAATGTAATATAGTATGATATAATATATTATAGTTCAATCTAATATAATATAGTATAATATCATATCACATCCTTTAATACAATACAGACAATATAATATAACATAACATGATATAATATAATATAACATAATAAAATCAAATGTGATTTAAGATGATAAAATATAATTTAAAAAAATGTGACATATTATACTATAATAAAATGCTATTTAATGAAATATAATACGGTAAATAAATTTTCAATAATAAAATGTAACTGATATAATCTAATACAATACAAGAAAATAACATAACAAAATAATTCAATATAATAAAAACAATTCAAAATAAAATATAATATAATGTAATTTTAAAAAATATATATATATATATTACAATAAAAGTTGAAAAATAAAAAATAACATTTCATAATTTAAAATATGTGTTAAAAAAAAAAAAAAAACATTAAAACAGAATCTAACTTAATATATCATGATCACATTTGATTTAATATATGTATATATATAATCTAATCTTCTATACTATATTGTACTATACTATGCTATACTGTACTGAAAAAAAACGAATATAACATAACGTAATACAATGTATTATAATATAATATAGTATAATATGATAAATAAAAATACAATATAGTATATCCAAAAAAGAGACTATAATAAAACAAAATTTGAAATACAATGTCATATAATGCAATATAATATAATACAAAAATATTACAATATAATCTTAATACAATATAATTAAATATTATTTAATAAAATATCTTATAACTGAACTCAACTTTATATGAAATACCATAATATGATATTGTCAATATGATATAATGTGATTTAATATTAATATTATATACTATACTTCATTGTAATATTAAATAATATTCGATTCTTTACTATACTTTACTGTAATATTAAATAACAAAGAAGAAGCCCTGTGTCAAAGTTGACAACAGTTATTGAAGCTATTGCTGGGATTGAGAAAAACTGCCATTTTTCATCCTTCATCTTACCCCCGTTTTTGTATGTCGTGTTCCAAGCCACGATAAGAGCCTTCATCTTGCATCCGCTCAAAGGATTGGGAAGTGTCAGGACACCCAGCAACTTCACAGGTAACCCGAAAGGGTTTCCTTGGGTCTCGTGTCTCAAGACTGGCCTTCGAGGTATCAAGAATACATTCAGTAAGTGTCTAAAACCCATCACACAAACCTAGGTAACATCTTTGTTACAAAAGAAAAACTAGCAGGGAAATTCTTCAGCGAAACGTACTTTTACTTGAAATACGTTTGCTTGAGGTACTGTACATGTTTCGACGAGCTGGTCAGCACTTTTGGGAAAGGAAACACTCAAGATATCCAAATGAGCGCTCAAATAGGATGCTGGTCACATCATGTTTTACCTAAGTGGTTAGCAGAACTGACTCATTGCAGGCTCCGTTTTGACTCATCCAAAAAGTCCAAAAAATGCCCATGTTTTGTGAAGCATCCACTCTTGGGGGGCATTGCAGTCCAACTTTGCGTTCTTATCCCCATACCCATTCGATTTGCGGGTGCCAAGTCTTGTCATGTCTTGTCCCATCCGCAAATCAGCAAAGAAATGTTCTCGCGTCCCCAAATGAGCAATGTTTCTTTCCCTCATTTTGAGTCCACTTTATACCTGTGGTACAAATGCCCGTAAGCCAAGAGGCTTTTTCTTGACCTTGGACTTGCTTTAGGGGGAACACAAAAATTGAAGGAAAAAACACTAGTTTCACCAAATGGTGGATTTATCAACGGAAAAGTATTCAGAAACATGTTCAAAAACTTCAAGTGACCTTGTACTCCAAGACTTCCAATGAGCCCATTTTGACCTCGTACATTTGTAAGGACTCCAGAGAAGGCCACGGCAAGACCGGATGGGAGGCCTCCTCGTGGCCAACGCGTTTGCTCGTCTTCGCGCTTTCGAACCAATAAAATGACATGATCATCAGGACGGCGGCCGACACCAAGACTGGCAGCAGCCTCGGAGAGAAGAGCCACGTCCCGTTTCGACAATTTGGCCAACACTAAAACTTCATGTTTGAAAAGGGGGAGTGAAAAAGGTCTAAAACCACCAAGCACTTTGCCTCACGTGGCACTCTTGGTTTCTGACCAAGTTTCCAAGTCATGAGGAGGTCAATGAGGCTGGTGTAGAACCATTTGGTCGCATCAGATGGGCTGACAGAAGCAATGAAAATGCACACCACCCCAACGCACAGAAAAGTGTAGCAGAAAAGAAAGGACCAGAAGATTGCCCGCCGAATCGACAAACGTAACCTGGTGGTCTGAGCCCAAAAATATGAGCTTATAATATAATATACACTATCAATTGGGATCATTCATTACAGTATAGTACATTACATTATATTGCATTATGTTATATTGTATTATATCATATCATATCATATGCTACAATTTAATATAATATTATATTATATATGTCCCCTTTTGTTAGAATAGAAATCACTGAAGCCACCAACAAGTTGCTTTCTCAATCTGTAGAAGAAGAAGACCAGCGCTACGAAGGGCAAAGCCCCGAAAGCTGAGGAGATCAGCGACACCGTAAAGGCCCGAACCAACTGATCCAAGAGGCCTTCTACGGGGGTACAGCCATCCTCAGGGTGGGTCCCACCTATGACCAAACCCTCTGATTTCGGTCTTTTTCGGTGTTAAGCCATGTGATTTTGTGCTTCGAATTCGATATGGTTTCGTTTATAACAACCCCCAAATACCAAAGTTGGGCATGGTTCAGTGGTGTTACCCACATATCAGATGTATCAATCTTCAAGCATCTTCAAGCCATGATCCAACTTGGAATTTCTGTCCCGCACCTCCTCGCCCGGAGCAATGGAACTCGCTCCATAGAAGACGGCAGACAGCGCCCAACCGCTGTAGATCTTCCCCAGAAGCACAGAGGTCCGAACCAGGCAGGTGGTCTTGGGGGAGGGATGAAAAATGGAAAACCAGATGCAATTCATACGGTACCAGAAGGAAATCCTGGGATGTTGCTGAGCAGCTTGTGATTTATTGGCCCCAAATATGTACTAATCATATACATAATTATATAATATATACACATACACACATTTACATAGACAGACAGTACAACGACATACAATGACATACATATGTTTACTGATACTGTGTCTTCTAAGTAAGTTCTCCCTAAAATATGTGGATGAACCAATGGGAAAACTGGAAAACTTAAAATGACTCAGCAAATCCTGGCATCCGCTTTCCAATATGTCTGTTTTCAAATTCACGTAAGAAGCATTCTGCTCTCTTATGCACCGAGGTGTGCCCTGCGTGTTTGTACAATTTATTGAGCTCTTGAAGGCTCAATCCCAGGCGTGCCCTGAGCATCCGAGAATAGGCGATTCGAATCGGACCTCTCAGGGATAGTGAAATTTCTGGCATCCACTTTCGATTGGTTGAAAGGAAAGCTCACAAAGGAAACACAGAAACCCTTGTACAATTTTGTACATCAAATATCGGGATTTCCTTTGGCTATTTCCTCAAAACCAATTCTAGGATTGAAACATCATCAAATCATATCAAATCAGTCAATAATGGGCCTGGTTCCTCAAGTGGACCCATGAAGCTGGTAGATCTGGTGGATTACCCAAAGGTGACGCTTTGTCAAACTTTCCCCAAAGGGGGGCAACCCCTGCCTGTGTCAAACAGGAAACGAACTTCATCCAAAATTAGAGCCTGGATGCTGTCATGATGATGTCCTTTGACATCCCTTGATTTCTCCAGTCTGTCCACATGCCTCAAAGCAGAGATGAGCTGAATCTGTTCCACCGCTCCTTGATGTTTTCGGTCAGCCTTACGAGCCCTGGCCATTAGGCTGGCCCCAAGGAGCAGAGTGATCCAGTTGAGGATAGCGGACCATTCGAAGATCCACAGCCGACTCCCCAAGCTGCGCAGCCCTTTCTCTGAAAAAATGGCCGCGGCATTGCTGCATGCCAGGGCCGCAAAAGCACTTTTCAGAATGGCTCCAAAAATCGACAAATGGCTGGTGGCACAGATGATGGTCCCGTTTTGGACAGACACCAGGGAAACTCCTTCGGTAGACCATTTCTTCGTTTGTTCGTCCAAATATGCACATGTTGCTGGTTGACTGCCATCACTGACCAGGGTCAACTGAATTGGTTCCACCAAATCTTTCATTGCTGTCCCATTGGCAAAGAGATCAAGACTCAGAATATCCGATTGCATGCCACCCTCACCTGGTCATTGGTGACTTCAGCTAGAAAACTGTGCTGATGACCATGGTTCAAACATGCCCGGGTCCCATACAATGACCACCAAATTCATCTAATGTGTCTAGGAGCTATCTGAGACAATGGGAACTAAAGCCTGGCACCTCTCTTTAAGCCCGGAAAAGCCCGGTGATGTTGGCTGCTGTGGCAAAAAGGGGGGCCTTTTAAAATTTCTCAACCAGAGTTGAAAGTGGTCCCGGCACCGCGGATGCTCATGTGATGTGGTTAGAAGTTAGAGTGTCATGGTTGATCATAGATTGAAATCAATACCAAAAAGATCCAAAAATACCCAGAACCAACTTGTCCCCATCTTTCATCCCCCACAAAAAAACAAACAAAAAATCCACATCTTTCCAGTCACTGCTGTTCAGCAGGTTGAAAAGTGGGCTGGTGGTCGGCAGCAGCCCCATGACGGCCACGCCCGGAGCTCCCAGGCTTTCCAGGATGGCCGATGGCACCTCCACACTGATGTTGCCATAGCCGAAGGCCACCGGGCTGCCGTCCTCCGGGACCGCGATGGCCACCCCAACTAGCACCGTGCCGTCCTCCTGGACGTCCACCCTCTGGGCCAACACACCAGTGGAGGAGTTGGTGTTCAGGCCATCCAGCAAACCCAAAAAGCTCAGTTTTGAAGCCTCCAGGTTTCCCAAAGCATTCTGCAATGCCTCATCAAAGGGTAAAACTGATGAGGAAGTGCTGGAAGAGGAGGTCGTTGTTGTGACTGTGATGGTAGTGGTACTAGTGGTAGTGGTACTAGTGGTGGTCGTAGTGGAGATGGCATACCATGCTGTTGGCGTGCTCCGGGTGGTTGGCACCGCACTGATGTCATTCTGAAAGTACAAGGGGATCCAGGACACGTTGTCAGCCGACCCCCAAACAGCAAACTGGACTGGGTCTCTTTCAATCGACCCACTGCTGGTGATGAACCTAAATGCTTGGAGCATGACAGGCGAACCGAGATCAACACGAAGATAACTGCTGCCCAGGCCTCTTTTCGGGGTCGAGCTGGTTGTCGTCAGTGTGCTTGAGCTGATGGAGGTGGTGATCGACCGGGTCGTGGTGGATATGGTGGAAGTGCTTGTGCTTCGGGTGATGGAGGAGGTCATGGTAATTGTGCTTGCTGTTGATGAGGTGGTTGAGCTGGTGCTGGCAGTACCAGTGGTGCGGGTCGCGGACGACGAAGTGCTTGTGACCCGAGTGCTAGTGCTAGGGACGGTGCTGGTGGTGCTACTGGTTGTGGTGCTGGATGTGCTGCTGGTGGATGTCCAGCTGGTGGATGTGCTTGTGGTGGACGGGCTGCTGGTGGACGTGCTGCTGGTGGACATGCTGCTGGTGGACGTGCTGCTGGTGGACGTGCTGCTGGTGGATGTGCTGGTGGTGGACACGCTGCTGGTCGTGGTGGTGGATGTGGTTCTGGTGGATGTGGAGGTCATGGTTCTGCTGGTCCACGTCCAGGTAACCCAGGTTCGTGTGGTTGAAAAGCCTGTCCAGGTCCATGTTCTGCTGGTCCAGGTCCAGTAGGTCCTGCTGGTGCTTGTCAAGCTGGTGGTGGCTGAGGTGCTGGTGCTGATTGAGGTGGAAGTGCTGCTGGAGCTGGAGGAGGTGCTGGTGGAGGTGCTTGTGGTGGAACTACTGCTGCTGGAGCTGACGGTGCTGGAACTGCTGCTAGTACCAGTTGCGCTGGAGGTGGTTGAGAAAGTGGAGGTGGAACTTGGCCATGTGGAGGTGGAGCTTAGCCATGAGGAGGTGGTATCACTGACCGTCGAGGTGCTGGATCTTGATGTGCTATGAGTGACAGAACTGCTGGTGAATGTAGCGGTGGTGCTGCTGGTGTTGGTTCTTGTGGACGTCGACGTTGTGGTGCCACTGGTGGTGCTGATGCTCGTGCTGCTGATGCTCGTGCTGCTAATGCTTGAGCTGCTGATAGTGGAAGTGCTGCTGGTAGATGTGGTTGTACCCCACCGCTTGATGGTGAAATTGGGACCAACCTCAGGGCAGGCTAACTATGGGCTATAAAACCAGCTTGCAAACTAATAGTGGTGAGTTGAAGGGATAAAGATTTGCTGTTGGCCAAATGATTTCTGTTCTTCCATGTTCTTCTATCCTGTGATTGTGATGAATCATATATTTATATTATATATATATATTTATTTATTTATATATATATATTTATTTATATATATATATACATATATATATATATGTTTTCCAAGAGTTTCATCCAAAATCTTGCGCCTCCACCGCCGCATCGTAAAGATCCAGGATTGCCCCAGCGGCCAGCAACTGAAACTCCTCAATGGCATACTCTGCAGCAAGGAAAGGGCCCTCATGGGCCCAGGCACGCGCAGCGGAGGTTGAAAAAACGATCATTTGGACACTCACCTGTTGCGAGACCCAGGTATCCCACAAATCCATTTTGCATCGATTTTGAGTGGCTCAGGTAAGTGTCTTGATGTGTCTTGAAAAGGACTATCATGGACACCCATATACGCGTTTTGTGGGTAAACGCCTTGTGAAATAATCCAGTTGTAGCTGGAATATGTTTCAGTTCAATGAATGAGTTGTTAACAATCATTTACTGCATATACATATACATACTGTATCTAACTAGGATGCACATCCAAGTGGACTCTGGCTCAACTATGACTGCACCAGCTAAGACAATGCTGGTTTCGATAAATTGGTTCAAGGACTTTTGATACAGTAAGACTCTGGGTTTTATTAGCATCCAGTCTAGGAGGGTTTCCTGCAAATTATCTTTAAGAATAAGAAACCTAGGAGTTGGTTGGCTACATGTCCCTTCAACAAAGTTTGGCTGCGGATTTGGCTAGCTGATCGAAAATTGCAAGATTTCTTGATTTAAGAGTCTACTTGATTTGGGGAAACCTTCAAAAGAGTCGAGAAGATGCCCCAAGTTGCGTGAGGTTCCACCATTTCAGGTGATGTTACAATGCGACAACCTCACGAAGAAAAAGACAAATAGTATAGAGACGCCGAGCCTCCTCCAATGAGATGTTTTGGACATATATTTCGAAAAGATCGCTGGTTGTGCTTCTGGATCTTGTGGTGTTGTAGTTTGGCTCTTCGTGCAAGATTAACCAGTTGGAACCATCCATTGAGCCATGCAGAGCAAAACCTCAGATACCCAATGTTCTGCAGTAACTGCTGTGGGTTTCCAGTTTCCAGAAGTTTTTTTGTTGTTTATTTCTCAAGGAATGCATGTTCGCTATATTTCTTAGTACATAACAGGTCCTCTTCTTGACTTCTCCAGGTTTGTGTTTGCGGTGAAGCAGGTCGCCATGGCCTCATCTGGGAGTCATCTCTAGGCCAATCCCTTGCAGCTTGGAGACCTAACGGGTCCTGGAGGTCAGACCCTGCGGCAGTCTGAAATCGATAACCACAAATGGACAGCGGAGATACCAGAGTCAGCACGACTGGTTCACATCCTGAGCTGCTCCCGATTGGTCATTTGGTTTCGCTAAAACACCGCAGTGTAGGTCGAATCCCTGGTTTCCCAATTCCCAATTCAGTTACCAAAGTTTGCAAATGAATTCCCCACATCTCCATTGACCCCATGAAACCTCCACACCACCATGCCGTCAAAAGGACGTTGTTGAAAGAGCTGCACTGAGCCAGAGCCATCATCCAAAGAGAGGACCATTTCACTGGAGTCGCTCAAGAGGATCAGCTCCTTAAAGGGCAAAGTTACCCTTTTTCTTTGACCAAACTATTCAGGAATTCTGAAAATCCTTCACAAACTGCAGGTGACAAATGTCAAACAAAGATGCGACAATCCTTCTGTTTTTCCATTTTGGGTGTATATATATATATATATATGTATACCGATGAATTACCATATTTGATAATGTGTTCAGTAGACAAGCTGCGGATGCAGCACATCCACTGAAGCCACTCATCTCCAGCGCTCGCGTCCAAGATGGCACCCAGCGAAGATATTTCGTTGTAGCGCACGACACGAGTGCGCTCGCGTTCAAGCTTTGACCCTCCTACGAGGGATTTCCGACCAGAGGAATAGGGAGGCACGGAAAAACTATGGAAACAGAACAACCACTTCGGACAATTACAATCCATTGTCATTTTGGTGGACTTTAGTTCAAAAATCCGGTGGGGGCTAGACGTGTCCTTGGAGATACAGACGTATTCAACTGCAAGTATGCACGTCCAGCCCATGTGTAGCACCGCCGGTTCATTTAGCACGGCAATTCAATTCAACACTTTGTGAAACCCAAAAAGTTAGACAGTCCCTCTGTTCATCTAGAAATGCACTGGTACCCTAACATGGCAAGGTTGAGAGAATGACGTTCTGAATGACTGCGCCGCTGCGCCTCAAATAAAAGGAACAAGGTGTAGAACCTGACGCCATCATGGGCAGTGAAGCAAAGGGTCGGGGGTCATTGAGGGGTCCCATGCCATTTTGCACTTGATTTCACCGTCCGAAAACGTCTGAAAGCTGCCAAAATATTGAGACCTGACCAAACAAAATAGACTAGATAACCCTCGGGACGGATGATTGAAGACTCAAATCACCAAGAAACCAGGCCCATCTGTGATCGATTCCAAGGTTTTCAATTTTGACATCAATTCAAGAAGTCATACACCCAAACCATATTTATATCACAAACACTTCCCCGAAACTCCATGAGCAAAACAACATCGTTTCTTCCAGCAGCCAAGGATCATACATGGATAATTTCATTTCAGGCAGGGATTGATTGAAATGATGGGGTGGCCTCCAACACGTTTGGACTAAGCACCTGAGCAATTTCCAAGATTTTATTCAATTTATTTTGAATTTTGGGTTTGTACAGGTGCGTAAGAGAATGCAGAATCATGCCATGATTTAATTGTCCTATCCGTCCTATCCAATGGTTTTGATGAAGGATATATCAATGCACATGCACTCAGGCCGGAATCACAAAACAAGTTTTCGAAGCGGTTCGTTGTAATGTGCCTGCACAAATTTACTCCAAATTTTCGCATCCATTGCGGCCCCATAGGAGAAATTTCACTTATATAGGCAAATCCACAGCCGAATTGTTCATCGTATGATATCAATACGTCCCAAACATGCACAGTTCCGATTCCTGGCCCCTGCAGCAAACCAATCTGACATCTTTGTTCTTTGGCACTATATAATATATGGTAATTGCCACATGTTTGTGCCGATGTGATGCAACCAAACAAACATCATTGCATAGTCCTGTGCAAGTATGTTTGGTTTTCACAAGCATCAATCATGAACCGTTTCACTTGAGCAGAAACGGTCCATGACGGTCACACCTTTGGGAAGCACACGCCTTCAGCACTGCGGAATTTTCAACAATTCGTGGGATTGCGGCCCCTTAAATACCATTTTCCACCCAGATGCAATCACGGAAACACCTGTTTGTTGCATTTTTTAATTGTACAATGAAATATGTCAGATCAGAATCCGCCTGATTTGCACCGATTTCACGCTGAATAGTTTGTTGCCGGAGAAATTCCGGTGAATATGTTTGCAATCAAACACTAAACAAATCGGAAGCAAATTACACCGGCATAGACCCCAGATAGAAAAGGTTGGAACTGATGGTTCCCAACGTGGGAACCAAAGGTTACCATTGCAAGGAACTGCCGGTTCCCAGACCTTGAAACTTAGGGTTCCCAACCTGGGAACCAGAGGTTAGCATTGCAAGGAATTGCCGGTTCCCAGAAGTTAGTATTTATGTTTTCGAAGCTAAGCGGCTATCATTGTAAGGAACTGCGGGTTCCCAAAGCTTGAAACTCATGGTTCCAAACCTGAAAAAGCATACGTTACCAGTGGAAGGATCTGTTGATT
>Ga0126342_10016155_pt1 | contig 13035 bp, 12 predicted proteins | sample Cyp1metagenome_FD_92528 | JGI IMG/M metagenome (GOLD analysis project Ga0126342, IMG submission 92528) | Coral microbial communities from Lord Howe Island, Old Settlement Bay, Australia - Cyphastrea 1 metagenome | ecosystem: Host-associated > Invertebrates > Cnidaria > Coral ... | reverse complement strand
CCATTAATGGGATTTATCGGTTTGTCTCCAAATGGAGTAGAAAACAATGGACCATCCCAGGCTTTAGAAATAAATCACCAGTGGAGCCAGGTGGATGACGCCGGGCTCACAGTGTACGACCACGCGCAGGTGCGAAAATGGTGACGACCTGGATCGGAGTTTCCATCCCCAAATTGTTTTTTTTTTGCTCAGTTCAGCTGAAATGGCTATTTGATGCTTGATCCACTCAGAATCATGACAAGACTATCATTTAAACACCGTTCCCAAGACATCATTCTTGTGTTTGTTCAGAGGTTTTGTAATTTCTGCAGTGGACTTTGACACGATCTGAGACTGTTGGAGAATGGGAATGGGCATGTACGAAACAGCATGAAACAACTCATTTCTTTTATGGACCCCTGGGACGCACCACAATGGGCTGATCATTTGGCATTCAACATCTCAATGGTATCAACCATTGAAAAACACTTGGCATTCAATATTCATCGATTTTTCATGATTTTCTGTTATCCTGGCTTGAGACATAGTTATGGGTCAAAGCATGTCCAAACCCAGTTGATCGATGGGTACTTGGATGTACACCCAGTTGGCTCCACCTCTCAGGAGCAGTTAGAGATGCGGAGTTTGATTGCTGCAGTCCAGCAGGTGCCATGGGGTTAAAAAGACGGCCGTCTCGTTGTGTGCCCAGACACTGGAAACATGTTTTAAATTTTAAAGTGACCGCTGGAAACCCAACACATGGAATGTGGATGGGTAAGCTACTTGTACATCCTTATTCTTCCTTAGCTCCATAGACCATCTTCGGCAAGACGACTCCAAGGTCAACGAAGAGCTGCAGCTGGCGGTTCGGAACAATGACGTCGATGGTGTCAAAGCAGCCATCGAAGAGGGAGCGGATGTGCCGCTGGGTGCTATTTGGGTCACAAATTTGGATGGGCAGTTTAGAAATGGTAGGTGGTTCAAACACCCTGATTCTCCGACATGATATACTAAAAACCACAGTTCAACGGTGAGTTGCAAAAACACTGGCTAGATTTTGGCTTTTGGTCATTAGAGTTTAAGTTTTAGGGTTTTAGGGTTGCCAGTTTTAGGGTTTCGGCAAGAGTCTCTCTGGGCGAAGCTCGAAGGACCTGACGAAGACCATTCATAGTGGCTATTCCGCTTCCAGAGTACCAAGAGGATTACCCTCTGGGAAGCTAACATAACTGTGGAAAATCACCATTTTTAATGGGTAAATCAACTATAAATGGCCATCTTCAATAGCTATGTTAAATTACCAGAGGGTAAAAGACAACTTAATTCTACCAGGTTCGGTGGGAAGATGTTGCCAAATAAGCAACGGATCCAACGGATCGAAGAGTTCTGGGCCCAGGAACGTTCAAGATGAGGACGGCTGGACTCCGCTGATGTGGGCTGCTCTACATCAATCCTTGGACATGGCACGCCGCGGGCATCGCAAGTAATTAAGACATGTCACATGACTATGTTGGCCATATGCGTTTGTCTAGAAGTAGACGGTACCCCACTCCATCCACTGGGTAATCACCATTCTCCCTATCAAACTTGGCATTTGCGAAGCTGATGGCCACTCAGCAAGTCATGACGCGCCCAGGGCCATTGATATATCAAGTCCCATGTTTGACATGAAATTTACAGCTTTTTAATTGTTAAATCAAGATTGTTGATGGTTCAATCCACCGGTTTTTTCATAGTGTTTTTTTTTTCATAGTTATATAAATCAATCCTCATTTCTGGTTCCCAGTTGTTTGATGCATTTTGATCCTCGTTTTTCATGGTTCAATCAGTTCAATCCACGATTCTTGGGAGTTCAAATCAGGTTAACTCACCACTTTTCATGGGACTCCGCGTCGTCCCATCGCCAGGTGCAGCTGGTCATCCGCCACGGGGCCAATCCAAACCTGGTGGACGAGCGCGGAGAGGTGCTGCAGATGCTCAGCACGGATCACCTGGCGGTGGGCGAATCGGTGATCGAAATCGTGAGCTGCAACGAGCGGCTGTTGGAACATGCCAAGGCGGCTTGGGCGGGTTGAAGCGCGACAGATGTTTGGGATGTGGGAATGGGTACCATTCAAAACCTATGAAATGCCATGGGGGAATAAACATGCCATGAAAACCAACTATTTTAGGGCTTTGAAAGTTTTGACTCATAGCCAAATCAGATTATCATGGGGATACTGAAATGGGGATCGGGATATATATATATATATACATATATATATACATATATATATATATGTATTGTAGATATATCTATATTATCTATAAATCAACTTAGTGGGGGTATAACGGGATTGAACGGGAAGATCATGAAACATGCCGGCGAGTTGGATGGGTTTGGCGAGGCATTGGCTCTGATGATTGGGGGCATTTCACCATTGCACCCCCCCAGAAAACTGGGATAATGTGGGTAAAACAATCATAAACCACCCATTTTTTTTTTGTACCACCTATTTATGGTGATTTGGGGGATGGATTATTATGTTTTACCCACACTAATGATGATTTAGGGGTAATGATGATCATTTATAATACGCCCTCAGATGATTTAGTTCCATATTCTTCAAACTTGAAATGATCCGCGATAATGATGGATAATGATGATCAATCGATTTAGGGCTATTTTCAGACAAACCCGAGAAACCCAATTAAAGGTTTGTGATTAAACTATGATTTTTTGGCTTCGGAATTGCACACATACATTTTAACTCATCAGCCAGTGGGGTTGGGGGATATTTAGGTGGTATTTTTACCCATCAATCAAGACGGGTTATTACCAACAGGATCCAACAGGGTCTCAGAATTGGATCCAGAGAACATCTATGAAACCAGCAGACTTGATAGGAATGCATCAGACTATCTGGAATATTGATGAATATTGGTTAGTAAGGGGAATCATCACCAAATAGCCTGAAATAACAGGTGAGTGAAGTATTAAAATTTATCCAGATCTATGGTTTCATGCAATTTTTCCCTTAAACCGACCCCATGAGAATGGGGAATGGATGGTGGATACGGTGGGGCAAGGGTTCCCCCCATCTTCGGCGAGAAAAAACCCATCTTCCAGCGCAGTGACCGTTAGGACTGGGTGCGGGATTGCCAGGAGCAGTTCGTGAAAACACACCCAACCTAGATATGTATATACATATAAAATGGAATTAGAGATATGTTCCATAATCCCCGGGATGATTTGTATACATCATAAAGTATTGTCTACGATCATATTATACATTCAACAAATCTAACAAACATATTTATGTAGATTCTTCACATATGATCCAATATACTGTCAATGGGAATTTCAGGATCCTAAAATGGAGGTACCTACCATATATAAGGCCTATATAAGGCCTATGTAAGGGAATATCCCTAGAAAATATGCCCTTATATGGTACAGTACCTCCAATTTAGGATCCTGGAATTCCCATTGATACTGTGGATGGTCGTGAACTCCTGGTGCCCAGGCGGGTCGCTGGCATGAGATCGACCACGAGCTGCAGATCGGCGCCTGGGTCAACGTCCGCGACGAGGCGCGGCGCACGGTGCTCCTGTGGGCGGCGCGCTCGGGCGCCTGCGAGGCGGTGACGAACCTGGTGAACAAGACGCGTGGTGTCACGGGGGATGGGAATGGGAGATGATGTTTTTTGGGGAAATAGGAACATGAATAGCTGCACACAAATATAGATACACACACATATATATATATATACATACACGATACTATATATATATATGATAGTATACTGTACGCGTATATATATATATATCCACATACATGTCAGCAATTAATTTTACCCTTTTGCAACCTCCAGGCCTCACCGGCCCGCCCGTATCGGCTTATTCTCCACCGTCCACTTCGGTTTTTGACCGGGGCATTTTATTCTGGAAGGCTGTCTGCTTTCGCATTGTTTTCCCAGGCTTTTGAACCCAGATTTTCCCACGTGCACATTTCACGAACGTGATGATGTAGATGCTTTCAATCTTCAAAGCGGGGGGATCTTGGATGTTGGAAGGTATTTTTCATGGGGTTATTGATAGGACCCACACAGCCATCAACCAACTGGAATGCTCCCAAAATCCATCCTCGCAATGGAGCATCACCAGTGCAAGTGAGATTCCCAGAGGTTTGGCAAATTGTAGTATTGTAGTAGTTGAGGTATGTAACTCCACATCTTGCCAATTGCATCCCGGATCCAGTTCATCAACCACTTCCTGAAGCTTAATGAGTACGACTGAGTAGGATCAACAGTAATCCCTAGTCATGAGGTAAACCCAAGAATAAGCAACCCGCAACCGGGGTTCATTAGATTGGTCATGCGTTTTTCTTTTTTGCTGTGATACTTTGGAGCGACTCCTTTTCTGGTTGGTTATTGGGCTCGTTACAATATGGCATCTGGGTAGCGTTTCAGGGATTTACAAGCAATTCGTAGAGATCAACCAGCATTTTACATGGGAATATCATCCAAACCTCCTGATTGCTCCAATGATGAAATCCATTTCATGATACCCTCTGGTAATTTAACATAGCTATGGAAAATCACCATTTTTAATGGGAAAATCCACTATAAATGGTGATTTTCAATAGCTATGTTAAATTACCAGAGGGTACTTCATGATAACCGCATTATTGGTTTGTGGTTTCATCAATTTTCATCCCTACCTAAAATGATGATCCCAATTGACGATATAATATGTTTCGATGGATTGAAAGCACCAACCATATTATAACCACCCAAACAAAGAAAAATCACATCCTACTACATAATGATAAATTATGTTTCCAGCTTTTGTGGGATTGTAATGATGATACCCCCTCTTTTTAATGGTGCGTTTACCACCAAAATCGTCCCAACCCGTCCCAAGGAACGCGGATTTAGACGCCCGGGACGAGAGCGGTTGGCTGCCGGTACACTGGGCCGCACAGAGCGGTAGCGTGGAGACGATGTGTAATCTGCACTACCTGGGAGCCGACTTCGTGTCCAGGTGGATTTGGCGGTGGATGATTTTTTTTGGGATGAATCAAACCAGGTCGTCATTTCTGGCAAAACCTGTATATAGATATTTCCATTTTCTTTGATTTACATGTTGTTGGTTTGTGATGTTTTGGTTCTTTTATTCCGGTGAACTATTCCCCCCCCAAAAACATTGTCACTGGGTCCCTGGGATCAAGCTGCACGTGGGAGGACCTATGTGGGGGAGACGGCCCTGCACATTGCCGCGCAGTACAATGACGGGGCCATGATCCAGGCGACTTGGATGAGTAATCGGGGGATGCTGGGGACATATGCCTGATGTAATTATATGTAGAACTGCAAAAAAATGGTCTGACAAAATCATACTGTTAGTTGTTTCAGTTTCCTGATCATTCGAAGAATAATTCTCTCATGGTGGCTGGGAGTAGCAGGTGTTGCTCGCCTCCAACGCGGACATCGAAGAACTGAACGTTGATCTGAGGACTGCATGAGATGTGGGGAATACAACATTGACGTTTTTTCTTTAATTTCACTGGGCATGGTTTTTATGTGTGAATTATTCATAATGATATCTAATGACACCAGTATAATTTTCACTGGTTTCAAAAAAATAGAGGAGGCCCAGAATCTCCCTAAAATTGTTCAACATTTGCTGCCAGGACGGCCCTGCACATGGCTTCCGTGAATGGTCAGACTGAAGCTTTGCAGACCTTGCTCTTCTACAAAGCAGATTTTGAGAAGCTCAGCGGTGGTTTTTGTTTCAGGCCCTTTTTCAGGATTTCAAGGTATGTACTGGTATGTATGATATTCATGGGAAAGACATGCATAAAATCCGTCCCACCTGCCTTGTGCTCCCAAGATGTGGGGCTATAGAACTATAAGAATCCCAGCATTTTTGGCGGTTTGGAGGGAGCAGGGGTTCACCACGAAATTCCACAGGCAATGCGTTGCCCGTTGGCAACCACGTGCATATGGAAGGGAAGGCCTGTCAGAGAAGTATATATATATAATGGATTAATTATAATGCAACCATCAGAAAATACGGAAGCATCAAGTGACATTCTTGAGTTTAAGTCTGCCCTCCAAGCTTCCAAATTACCACTAAGAATGAGGAAACAGCATCCATCGCAAGCAGTTGCTGTCCTTGTGACTGGTTCCCATGCCGCTGAGGAAGGTGGTCGAGGATGAGAGCGGCATGACGGCGTTCTTGTTGGCAGTCACTCATGAGCGCCTGTCTGCTGTTCAATGCATGCTCTCCGACATTCCTTTGCTGCTGGGCATGAATTCAATTGAGAAGTCAAGAAGTCAGTCAAATTTTGTGTTGCAAGGAAATAAACGGATTCTTTGCCACGGCTATATTGAGCAAAACAAGCCCAAAGGAAATAATCGAGATATTTGATGGTGGGTTATCAGCGGCTTTAGTTGGGATTAGGAGAGGGTACCATCCCATAACTACAATAGCTGCCTTCTAACCATAACAACCTTCACTTGGGATAGGACCCTGAAAGTCATCCTCCCCATCACCACAGCTGAGGTTTCAGGCAAAAAATCCAGAGGAACCTCCCCATCATTGATGGCATTTGATTGAAACCAACAGTACATACCAGTAGTACCGCACAAGGCGGTGGCGGAAGTTTCAAAGATAGGAAACCTATAGGAGAGTTTGGTTGTTGTGAATCATGGATGGCAGAGCGAACCCACTGATGGATCGAATGGTGGTTGGAGTGTCGGGCTATCGATTTGTCTACTGTATCTGTCTTTCCATCTATCTGTCTATATATCAGTCGATCTATCTATCTGTCCCTCTATCTGTCCCTCTATCTGTCTATCTGCTATTTCTACCTATCTACCTATCTACCTATCTACCGATTCTACCAATCTACCTACCTACCTACCTATCTATCTATCTATCTATCTACCTACCTATCAATCTACCAATCTGCCTATCTACCTATCTCTCTATCTATCTATCATGACCTATCATGATCTATTATGATCTGTCATGATCTACCATGATCTAATCATGATCTATCATGATCTATCATGACCTATCATGGTCTACCATGATCTATCATGATCTATCATGATCTATCATGGCCTATCATGTTCTATCATGATCTATCATGATCTATCATGACCTATCATGATCTATCATGATCTATCATGATCTATCATGATCTATCATTATCATCATCATCATCATCATCATGATCAATCTATCTACCCGCCTCCCTACCCACCTCCCTACCGACCCGACCCGACCCCACCCGACCCTACCCTACCCATCCCCCTACCCATCCCCCTACCCATCCCCCTACCCATTCCCCCTACCCATCCCCCTACCCTACCTACCCTACCTACCCTACCTACCCTACCCTACCCTACCCTGCCCTGCCCTACCCATCCCCCTACCCTACCTACCTAACCCAACCCAACCCAACCTAACCTAACCTAACCTAAACCTAACCTAACCTAACCTAAACCTAAACTAAACCTAACCTAACCTAACCCAACCCAACCCTACCTACCTCCCTGCCTACCTACCTACCTACCTACCTTTCAATCAATCAAACTTTCTATCACACTATCTATATGTTTGTCTGTCTATCTGTCTATCTGTCTAGCTGTCTAGCTGTCCAGCTGTCTATCTGAAATTGCGCTGTGCGCAACTTTTAACTACAACTTAATCAATCACCAAATAGATATGTATACATTAAACGCCAATACGCCCAGATAAGCGTACATATACAGGTAAAAAAATAGACAAGTAAATAAATACATAAATACATAAACACAAATTGTAAATAAATAACTAAAAAATAAACGATTAAATGAACAATTACATACATAGAAAATAAATAACTAAAAAATAAATAGATAGATAGATAGATAGATAGAATAGAACAGAATAGAATAGAATAGATGAGATGAGATTAGATTAGATTAGATTAGATAGATAGATCGATAGAGGGATAGATAGATTAATATATATATATAGATAGAATAGATAGAATGGAATAGAATAGAATAGAATAGAATAGATAGATAGATAGATAGGTAGGTAGATAGATAGAGGGATAGATAGATAAATAAATAAATATATGTATATATATATAGATAGTTAGATAGTTAGATAGTTAGATAGAAAGAAAGAAAGAAAGATAGATAGATAGTTAGATAATTAGATAATACATAAACATACATTTATTTAAAGAAAGACATATAATATACACATTTAAAAATAGATTGGAGGCATTCTACAGCGTAGCGTGTGCCTTGGGTCACAAGGAGAAGATACCGTGAAGTTCACGGCCCGGATTGTACATGTGGTGAAAAGCATGAAGAAAAGCTGCGCGGCAAAAATTGCACAGAGAGCTAACAGGCAAACAGCAGGCTTTTAGTCACACCTTGCCCTGACAAGCATGAGCTACTTATATTCCTTCCTAACTGGCTGCGTCACGGTCTGTTTTCCTGTTTTGCTTCTGTCTGTAGCACAGCAGTTAGATGATCATTACATATCTATGTGGTGATTGATTAAGTTGTGATAAGAATAAATAAATGCACCTTGTCGTTGAAATCTTTCCGCGCAATTTTGCTACACAGCCCCACCAGCTTTCGCACAGGAGAACCCTCACTCAGTCTCGTGTCGCTTTTAGCTCTGACCAGCACCTGCACAAGACATACAAGACTTAAGCTGATACACCTTTTTGTCATTCATTGCAATTTGCGATTGTTTTCACAAGACCCAGCCAATTTCCGCACGGGAGCGTCCTCACGCATGCTTTCTTTCGGCTTTCTTTGACCAGCGTCTGCGCAAGAGCAGCTAAGCTGAACAATTCAATGCACCTTTGTGGTTGCAATCTGCCCGCGCAATTTTACTAAACAAAACCCGACCAAATCCTGCAAGGGGGAATTCACCGAACCGATCCTTCAGCCATCGCACTGGAACCTCCGGAACCACCAGGCCAGACCCCCCACACCAAATTTTCGACACCTCTCAGCCCAAAAACTGCACCAGAAGTCGCACCGAACAGTTATTCTCCGGCAAACTGACACAGGCCCTGCATGACATGAGCTCCAAGACTATGACACCGAGAGCCCACCAGTCGGCTCCTCGTGCGTCATAAGCTTCGCCCCGCAACATTTCCGGCGCGTGGTAGCCCGGAGTCCCGCACACTGCGCTGGCTCCTGCAAGGGCAGATGTCGCCAGGCCAAAATCCGCCACCTTGAGGTGCCCACACACGGTCAAGAGCAGGTTGTTCGGCTTGAGATCGCGGCGCGCGATGCCTAAGGTGGTCGAGCGCACCGACTGCGGCGCCTGCGTAGAAGCTTGTGTGCACCTCCGAACCATAGAAGCCCCTCCCCAGCAACACAAAAGCGCTCTGTTTCGAATCCTAGGCACATTGCTCAGCTTGCTTGCACGCCATGCGCCTTTGTCCGCTGATCAACCATGTATCTACAATCGCGCGGCATCTCGGCTTGATTGACAGATACGGGACCTGTTTCCAACGTGTTTCTAACACTGCGTCAAACACAGTTCGCGGCTTTCATGGAGCGCCGCATGGCCAAGCTGATGACGGACGTCCACCGCACGGTAGCCGCTGGGCGTTTCAGGGGACTATATGGCTGGTGCGTGCGAAAAATGCAAGAACTCCGCACTGACGTCCGGGCAGGCGTCCGCAACATCCGCGACTACGGCATCGGCTGCCGCCGTTTGACGGCTTGACCCTGCCTCAGCCATTGCTTTGACCCCGTGCTGTGGCCCGATGCCTTGCGTCGGCACCAGCAGCTGTGGCAAATTGACGGGCCGGTATCATGGCTGTGCTGCGTCTCAGAACGGTATACATTGGACCCCATCCAAGTGCTGCCGTACGAGAACCGGAACCCCCTGAACCTTATGATGCTGCAGGACAGGTTGGACTTCCTGAAAGACGATTGCTGCTGCGTGGAACTTGCTTCCTGCAAATCCACTCCGGGCAAGGCCTTCCCTTGCCGTTGCATGCAACGCTTCCCTCACCTCCCGCACCGCAAGGACACTAAGACTACGCGATCCTCTATACCTGCAATGCAAGACCATGGACTTGGCAATGTGCTTCTGGCGGCCCTCGCCCCCTCCCTGGCGTTTGGCGTTTCCGCCGCACCGCAGCTTGAGCTCAGATGACACGACCAGCACAGGACAGTTTTGAGGATTCGGAATGGAGCGGGTGAGCGCTAGTGTAGTTACTGTAGCTGATTGCGTTTTGTGATTTTTCCACTCCATCTGTCTAAAGTATTGCGCATGCCACGAAAAAGTGTACGGAGTGCTGCACCCGTCATGCAAAATCACCTCAGCAAACCTGAAGATCTGATGCCCCAAATTAATATGCAACCCCTCTCAGGAGATCAGCGCCCGGGCCCTGACCTCCCAACATCTTTGATGGAGATGTCTCTTGTATTGCGCCTGCCACGCGAGATGCATCTTTGCAGATCCCCTTCAAAAGACCCACGCCTGCCATCGTTTTTGAAACGGCTAAAATACCTTCACGTTTTGCTCATTCTTGGCAAAGGTGCAGAATCCATTGCGCCCGCCACACAAAATAACGATTGAACGTCCAAAAGTGTTCCGAACATGTGGTGCTTTTAGCATTTTGACTTCGACATGTGCTTCGCGCCACAACTGTGCGCACTTTTTCGACATCTCAACTTCCAAAAGTGCACCGAACGTGGTGTGTTTTGCAGATTTTGACTTCGCAATGTACTTCGCGCTGCAACAGCATGCACTTTTTGAACATCTCAACATCCAAAAGTTTTCCGACAATGAGGTGTTTTTGGCATTTCGACTTCCAAATCTGCTTCGCGCCACAGCCGCGTGCAATTTTTCATCTCTCATCTGACGAGATGGCTCCGCACTCGCCGCTTTAGCGTGCCTACTTTAACCACTGGAAAAATGCAAAGTTTCGCGGCTTTTCTACCTTTTCGCGCACCTGGATCTTCTTTCTTCTAACTCTTTCTCTTCTCTGACCTTCTTTCTTCTTCCTTTCTCTTCTCTGACTCTTCCCACCCCTGCTTTTCCATCTGCCCATATTGTTGGAAGTTTGTCTTCTAAACTTACTTCGATAAATTCCATGTAAACACCATAGACCATCGGTTTTGTGCCAACATCTGCCAACGCAAAGAATCTGCAGAAAATGAAATCACAAGTCCATGTGGACACGCACACACACATATATATATATATATGTATATATATATACACAAACACATGTGCACATGTATGTATACAATTGTATACATAGGATGGAATTTGTTTTTTTTCAAACATTGTCTGATTGATAAAAACACCACCGCTTAGGCCTCCACGGTTGCCGATCAATGCGGGCACCCTGTCCGTGGCACCCAAAAAGGCGGGCAAGCGCACCGGTTCCCGGGAACCGCCGGAGCGGGCCGTCCCGGGACCCAAGGATCCCAAGGCGGCTGGGGGCACCAAGGCGAAGGCAGGGAGCTGGAGATGATATGGGAATCATGTGGTAAATCCAATTTCATACACCTCTATTTCGGGATGGTTTATTATTGGCTTTACCACATCATTGGAGATTTTTGGTTCAGGTTTGTTCTAATTTTTTGCATGCAGGCAAATGGTTCAGTCATATGGTGTTTTGGATGGGAAGAGCAAAGGCATTTCTGTGGAGAACTGTGGAACAAGTTGTCGCCAAAAACCTCTGCTGATCAGGCGGCTCCAGCCCCAAAGACCCGGATCGGCAACCGGAAGAAGCTGGTGAAGGATGTGCGCGAAAAACGAGGCGCGCAGCGGCAACTGCGCTGTGGGGTGACTGACTCTCCCAACGGCCCAATTTTCTTTGAGTTTTTTGTGGGGGTCATACCAGGGAAACAAGGACTGATCTTTAATCATCAGTGTCGTTGCTCACATCTTCATGTCAGCTACATTGAAAAATTGAATACGGTTCGAAATGGCTGAACTGCTTATAGATCTTTTAGAAGACCAACCAATCCTGGGCCTTACATTCTGAGTGATACCCATATTACATGGTGTCAACCCCTTCTGTACTAAAATCCAAGTCTTCTTGTTCTAAGTTCTTCTCAAGCGAATTCAAAAAAACGCAATCGAATTTCGGTATCCCATTGAGAAGAGTTTATGGAGGGAGACTGACCCCCAACCACTCAAGTTCCAGGTCCCTTAGAGCTCAGCCATCAGCTACTTCCCTGCAGAATCGGAAGGTTTCGACAATGTCGATGAAAATATGTGAACATATAAATCGTAGATTCAGTAGATTGATGTAGATTCTACTGCACACGTACTCGCCTTGGGTCATGAAAAATCATCCTGTGGGTCATTTGAACAGAGGATGTCCGGCGCCAATTTGGGTCTGTTTAAACAAAGGTTGCTCCAACTCCCCAATAGTTTTGTAATCTTCTTGCAAATTAGCATGGCTTCAGATGGGGTGGCTCATCCTCCATTTTCAGACACCCAGAAATATATTTGATTAAAATGTTGATGATACACTTCAATATCCCATGCCCATGATTTTAAAATGACATAAAGCAAAGTATTACCAGGATTTTCTCCACCAAACATATGATCCCCATGGCTTTCCCATGGTTTTCCCATGGTGTTCCCCCCACAAACATGGTAACTTCTGGGGCAGGTGACCATCCGCGAGCCCTGCTGGAGCATGCCGCCGAGATCCGGACCAAGTTGGTGAAGAGACCTGGGCTTGGGATTTGGAGGGAGAAAAAGTGTATATAGTTTAATATATATATAGCGATAGATAGATAGATAGATAGATAGATAGATGGATCGATAGATAGATAGATAGATGGATGGATAGATAGATAGATAGATAGATAGATAGATATAGATGTAGATAGATATAGAGATAGAGACAGATATATATATATAGAGATAGATAGAAATATATATATATATAGATAGATAGATAGATAGACCTAGAATGATTATATATATATATATACAGATATGTATATATATATATAGAGAGATTTGTATAAATATAGAATATATATAGAATTAGAATATTGATAGAAT
>Ga0126342_10016154_pt1 | contig 13036 bp, 15 predicted proteins | sample Cyp1metagenome_FD_92528 | JGI IMG/M metagenome (GOLD analysis project Ga0126342, IMG submission 92528) | Coral microbial communities from Lord Howe Island, Old Settlement Bay, Australia - Cyphastrea 1 metagenome | ecosystem: Host-associated > Invertebrates > Cnidaria > Coral ... | reverse complement strand
ATTACATATTACATATTACATATTACATATTACATATTACATATTACATTACATTACATACATACACACACACATACACACATCACATAGGTAAAAATATTTACATTAGATCATATCAGATCATATTGGAACTGGATATAGATATATAGACATATAGATATAGACAAAGATTTGATTAATTGACGCCTGGTATTTAGCACTCAAAACATGGTCAAGCCTTGATCCCAAGGCCATACCAGGCCCATTTGGTGCCAAGGTGCAGGGACGATCTTCTCGGCGCCATTCTCCCAGCAATCCACCTATCCAACATACTGTCACGGTGCTGGCGAATTGCTACCCCAACAAAAGCAGTGTTTTTTGGGGGGTGAACAGACATACCATAGGTATCCATAGGTACTAACTATGATATATATACTATCTAGATTACATCGTTTATTGCGGCAATACTATACCAACTATATATACTTAATTATACTTAATACATCTTAATACCAATACTCAATCACTATGGCTCACCAAAAAGGTCATGTTCTCTGCTCCAAAAGCAGGTTAGAATCAGCCAGGTCGGGGGTGCAGACCTAAAAACCCAGGAATTCGAGTTCTGTTTACCTGACAGCAAACTCAGGATGAAATCAACAATATCAAAAACATCATGTTGAACCAACATGGAAAAAAATGATTAAGCCCGGAAGATCACCAAAGATATGAACATCCACACAGGATAGCTTTTATGGATGCTTTCTATTGGCTGTTTTTCCCCATCAAAACAACGTCGCGGCGACGTCAGGCCTCGTGCGCCTCATGGGTTGCTTCATCCTCCCGGCCGCAGGTTTCGGCCACCTGGCAGCCTGGTTTCGGCCAACTGGTTGGTGGTGGACCTACCCCTCTGAAAAATTAAATGACAGTCAGTTGGGATGATGAAATCCCCAATAGATGGAAAACCACCAGAAAATCGGCATGTTTCGGCCTGTGAAGGGATCCAAAAATTCCATCGGCAGAAAAACATCTATGTCATGTTTTGTTGGGATGTCAGTGCTGAAACTTTTCTCTGAAACAAAGCCATCAGCAGCGTCGGTAGCTCTGAGCGTTGGGAATCCGGGCATTTTGACAAAAATTCTCGATACGCAGCTTCGCGCACTTCGAAGTTGTCCTCAGCAAATCGGTGACATGGGTCAGTCCCTGGGTCAGTTGGTTCACTGGCTCATTGGGATATCTCCCCTGAGATCCTTTGGGTTATGATCCACTAGCCACAAGCAGTGGCAACTGGAATGTTGACATGAAAACCGTCCAGTTTTGTGGGTAAATGATTTTGCACATGCCCAAATTATGGTCGAGGTTCAAGATCCAAATTATGGCCGAGGTTCAGGATCTTCCGAAAAAAAATAAAAAATAAAAATCCCTTCAAACGCGCTCGGGTCAAAAATAGTTCACAACTCCCGCCCAGTCACTGGGTTGGCAGGATCCTGTACAATGGTCATGTGCACCACCGGCTTTCCAGAAAACCTTAGACGCGTCGAAAGACAGCTGAATCCGTCATGAGATCATGAGATATGCAGCTTTGGGCATCAATATATCATACAAACTAAATACAACCATCTATACATAATATATTATGGCACATATATATATATATACGCACACACACACACGCATACACATACACATACACATACACATACACATACGCATACGCATACGCATACGCATACGCATACGCATACGCATACACATACACATACACATACACATACACATACACATACATCTACACATACACATACATCTACACATACACATACATACACACATACACATACATATACATATACAAATACACATACACAAACAGATACATATACTTAGGCTTAGACTTGTACATATACAGTATCATACACATATGCATATACATCTCCTATGTTTGTGAGTGTGTATAGCATGTCTGAAGCCCAGATCATCCCAATTTCGGATGGTGACCTTTCCCACCGCGCAAGGATAGGAGGATGACCTATCAAGAGCCTAGTCTCTCATGGTTGCTGTGACTCCAGAGATTCTAAGATCATCTAAGATCCCAATGCCTGGTCGAAATCAATGCACACAATGCTATTTCATCACCTCCCATCTTCGTACTTCTCATTTCACATTGGTTTTCAGGGAAAGTCTCTCGGCAGGCATTTCAATTCGTGGTGGGTTCGCTCACATATGCTGCAATGCTGATGTTGAATGTTGCATGCACCAAACTTCAGGGTTTCCCTCAATGTTAGGACCCGCCGTCCATTCTATCATGGTCCATCCAAGTCTGAGCATCGTTCCATTCCCATCTTTGCCTAGTTTTGCCCCCATTCGATCCCATAAAAGTAGGAAGACCCCCCATTTTACATCATTTGACACCAGACAATAAAAATCTGGGAACCAGAAAAAAACTCGAAAAAAATGTCCATAAGACATCCCAAAAAACGTCCAACTTCCAGGTTTGCCACCAGATTCTCCGCACCGATGCCCTTCCATTCTCCGTTCCAGGCAACGCCGCTTTGCCCAGCTGAACCGAGGTGTGCGCACGCCGCGCCACGTAGCAGGCGCCCAGCAGGGTGATCAAATGACTCAGGACCTGGGGCAGTTGGGGTTTTCATGGGGCTTTTGTTCGTAAAAACGATGGGTTATCCATGGTTATCCCATAAGTTAATCATGATTTGCTGATTATCCCATCAACCATAATGATTATTATGATTTACATTATTATTATTGTTATTATTAATTATTATTATTGTTATTATTGTTATTATTGTTATTTTTATTATTATCATTATTATTATTATTGTTATTATTATTATTACTATTATTATTATATGTATTGTTGAAGAATTGTTGAAGAATTGTTGTTAATCACGATTAAACAAAATCAACCACCAACCAACAACCAACAACCAACAACCTCCGATAAGTTGATCAATAATTATTGTTGTTCATCGCGATTTTTGGACAAATCCCACAGAACCATCCCACATAAGTGATGAACACCAACAACTTAGATGGCTTATCCCAGTTATCCCGGATAGGTCGATTAGATGTTTGACTTATAGCTGGAACCCCCTCGGACCAGCTGAGGATGATTTGGGGATGATTTGGGGATCAGCAACAACAATTGATGTGGAACCCAATAAAACAATAAAAGATGAGGTTAAACCCCATGAAAACAAAGTAGAAACCACATTTTGGGGTATAGTGGATATGATACTAGAGTTGGGGCCCAAACCATAGACAAATTGGTTTAGCATCGCAAAAAAAAAACAAAATGCAAGTGTGTGACGGTCAAATGTTCCTTCGAAAAACTTTCACACTTTAGTGTGTTTGTCTTCCTGAGGCCCCTCACCATGCACATGGCCGAGGGTTCCCTGAGCCTTGGTGCAAGATCAGGCTGGTGGCATCAATTTTGCCCCATAAAAAAAGGTCCCAAATTTTATATATGATGTATATATATATATGTGTATGTATATATTCATTTATATTGTTTTACGAATTCTTACATTTTCTTACCATAGATGGGGTGGTGAAAATCTTTCCCACTTGCCACTTGGTAGTTTTCTTCGTGGTTTTACTCGACATTATAGAGGCGCCACTGTGGATCATCCCAAAGAACAGGAAAGTTTGAAAGATTGGAAACCACCAGCCACCAAAAAGGTCACTTTTTATATGGGTTTGTCTGAAAATGTTGTGTGCCTAAACCCAATGGTTAATGATCAGTTTCCCTATTAAATGGCTATAAGTGGGGGTACCCTATTTTCAGACACAGCCATGTTGAAAAATGATCAACCATTTCAATGGCCAACGATGGGCTCTGCTACAGGGATGGACCCAGCGTAGACCCAGAAGGCCTTTTTACACTGGAAGTGTCGCTATCTTCGGGGACGCTGAATCCACATGAATCCACAATATGTTCACCAGATATGGAGGGTACGCACTTCTAGCCCTTGTTCAAAAACACCTGGCTCAGAAGTTGTGCTGCCAAGGTAAGGAGATGCTGAGTATGGAGCCGGGCGCCATGTTTCAAACCCTGTTTTTAAACATGTGTTTCTCATTGAAAACGGTTGCTTCAGAACCTGTAGGAAACCCCTTAGCTTGAGAGTCTTCTGCGGCTGCGCGCGTGGTTGTAGCTCCTGGCCGTGGTAGAAGCACCTGTGTTTGTCGTCCAAAGGGCCGGCCATGTATGTCACCAGCAGCGGCTTTTCGAGAGTAAACTCTGGTGTAGTAGTCCTGCATATCGTGGCTGTAGTCATCACGGTCCCAAAGCTTTGCGGAACTCATGAATATCTTGCATTCCCGGAGGACCACAAACGCATGCCTTCATTCTCAGGCGAAGCCATTTTTTATGGCACCAAGCGACAGCCTGTCGCCATCATCGCCAGCTCTAGGTTTCACCTTGGGAGCGACTGGTTTGGCAGTCGCATGTCATCTGACGGGTCTCGTTGCTTCCAAAGTTGGAGGGGCTGCTGCAGCTGGATGCGGCGAACCTTCAAGACTTCCTTGATGAAATTCACAAGGCTCTTTCCATCGCCAGATTTACCAAGTTGCAACTTTCATGTCACGGCAGGTACATCCAACAGTTCCGTGTACCGTGCCACAACTTGTGGCATCTCGAAAGATCCTAAATGAATGCAACGCCATGTAAATGGCACCTAAGAAGTAAACACCGCGCAAACAGAAAAGGAAGGTGTATGGCATTGATGAAAGGGAACCTTGGGCAGGTGGGGTATAACCAGCGCACGCGTCGCGGCCCTGAGTTCTTTACCCCAGAAACATGTGACGCCAGGGATCTCACTATATGTACTTCTTAGATCTTACAGAAATTTGTTGCCATTTGGCAAGCAACACTCCAGGTCCTGAAACCCTCTGCTCCAACAGGGTCTAATGAGTCATCGCCTCGACCCTAAAAACCCCCCACCGAACGGATCATGAAACGATCGCCCGAGGCACCAATTGAACAATGTTCGCTCCACGCAACCGCCACAGGTCGTCTTGTCTGTGAACCTGGGCGGTGATGCACAGCCTCTGGGCAGTGTGGGGCCAAAATAAGACAACCAAAGAAACATCCAAACTTATTGCCAAATTGGACCAAGCAACTATTGTGAACTATTGTGCATATGTGTATAATATGTATATTATAATTGTACATATATACATATACATCTATATATATATATACATACATACATACATACATACATACACATAGCCAATTGATCTCCAATATTTCAATGTAAGCAGCTCAAAACCCTGTTTTCACCAGCATTAAGCATCATCCTTCTTGGATCTTTCCATTCGGAAGGGGCCTGAGGAGAATCCCCGGACTCTTGGCGAACTGGCGATCTCGGATTTGGCCTGGACGCCGGATGTGCATTTGACAGCTAGCAGGTGATTCATACCCTCTGGTAATTTAACGTAGCTATGGAAAATCACCATTTTTAATGGGAAAATCCACTATTAATGGTTATTTTCAATAGCTACGTTAAATTACCAGAGGGTAACCTATTGGTGTGTCTGAAAAGGGTGAATTTGAGAACCACAAATGGAGAGTTCATGGGATTTCATGGTGATAGAATGGGATATATAACCAATCACAACCATTTGGGTGTGTCTCACAAGGGGAGGTTGGTCCGCCATATATGGACTAGTTAATAGGTGAATTATGGTGAAATGATGATAAACCATTGGGGTTGTTGGGGGTACCCTGTTTTCAGAGAAACCCATGTACATAACTCGAGCGAACCACCCATATGTAATCAATTGTAATCATCTGTGCAAAGGCTACACTATGAGTCAGAACCATGATGATACCTGAAACCAATCATGGAAAAATGCCAGAATAGACCTACTGCAATGTGAATTGGGTTGCACTGCATCGCGTTGTGCAGTATAGCCTGGTGTAGTCATGTCTGTGTCTGTGTGTGTGTGTTTGTTGTAATACCATATTGCCTGCTGTATGCACACATCATGCCACATTAACTTAAATTATGTCCAAAATGATTCGGAGTGGTGCGTACATATACATATATATTGTCATATTTGACGTGGGATATTATATAGATCATATCGTACAAAATGATAGCATATCATGTTGTCCCACTGCCTCATCTGGTTTTACGCTACATCAATTTCTAGTGAATTCTGTGTGCGTTGTCCCATGAAAATGGCCATTTTGGGGTCTCAACCACCCACTCCAGTGTGCTCCCACCATGCACCTTGGTGATAGGGATCCGTAGAGCGCAGAAAACCTGCAGAGACCAAGGAAAAAATGTGAAAACGGATGTAACATGTGAGATTGGGAATATCATATATATATATATACATATATATATATGTGGTTGTATACATCTCTGCGTGTGTGTGCGTGCGTATATATTGTGGATCTAGATCATCCTAGACAACATATGAATTACAATTCCTTGATCAAACGTAAGCCGCTTTTGCCCAACCATCATCAATGGGAGGTCGTTGTGAGGTGTTTACAATTGGCTCGGATATGTTCCGCTCCACAATGAGTTTTTAAGAGCCTGGACCACAGATGTTGGTTTCTGTAGAAGACCATCCCATATGTATATATATATATATGTATATCTATATGTATATATATATATAGTTATATTATAAATTGAGTCGGTAGATCCAGACTCCTGCTGGCTTTTGAGGATTGCCTTCAAGAATTCTTGACAAACTGGCAATGACCCAAGGCGAAAAAACCTGTTCGCTGGTCCAGCCAGTGGCTCGGCAGTTCATGAAGAAAAGCGTTGTTTTTTCAGCAGTCATGTGGTACAACGTATGTCATAAACGATCCCCGAAATCACCATTTATATTGCATGTATAAAGAATCCCAAGTCATGGTAGGTTTATGGCTTTGGGTGAATCCCACATTATCGATCTGGTTTCTCTCTCCGACAGTCCACTCAATAAGATCCCCGGCAGGATTGGTCGATGATCTCTCCAACCGCGCCAACATAGTTCACCTCAGCCGCTGGGCCAATGGGCAAGTCCAGGTTTCGTGTACAGATTGATGATCTGAAGGAGACCAACATCCCTAAATTTGGATCTGAGAATAGGATACAGGATACCCATCACATTGTTCAAACATGTTTAACCCATTTTAAACTTAAATGTTACCCTTAAAAATGTATTTTTGGATATGACAAACCCACATCATAATCATCATATATCTGAGTAAATGTCACCAAGAAATATCTCGATCAAATGATCAAACGGTTACTTTTATACCCCCATCTATCGGCTAACTCCCACAAAATTCCAATCAAGTCCTACTTGATCTTCTTAAATCCCATTAAATCCTTTTTTTAATATATAAATCCCCTTCGATACCTACTTGAGTCTTAAATCCCATTCAATCCCGTTGTTTGATTCTTAAATCCCCTTAAATGCCTTTTCTTGATGGTCAAATCGCACTCAATCTGCAAGTTTGGGAACCCCCATTAATAATCATATACATATATATATATATATATTATTCCCATTGTGCTGGGGAAAGCCGTACAGTCGGCTGGTTTAGTTACATGATGTTTTGTCAAATCCATACATTTAGAAGAAGTGAGTCTAGAAGCTGTTGAGCAGCAGTGGAGCAGGAGTTTGGCAGCAACCCGGCAGCTACTTAGCAGCAGTGTAGCGCCAGCCCGGCAGTCCAGCAACAGGTTAGCAGCAGCCCCGCAGAAGTCTAGTAGCAATCGAGCAGCAGTTTAGCAGTAGTCTGGCAAATGCGGCTGCTCGGTGGAGCCCGGGGGAAGGAGAAAGAGAGAGAGACAGAAAGAGAGAAAGAGATGGAAAGCAAACAAGCAAAAGAAGCAAAGCTTTGGGTGACGGTACATGAAAACAGTCTGCCAAAACCCGCAGAGGAGCAACTAAATCAAGGAATCGATGCACCCCTCCAAATGCTTCCCCGCAGCAGTCAGCCCGTCTCAGACTCGCGCATCCAAGGTCTTCCAACCCTCAAACGGCCTGACTGTGCGGCAGTTGGAGGATCACCCTACCTAGTAACTGGCCAGTAAACTAACATAATTATATATATATATAGGATTTGATGGGGATTTATATAAACATCCAAAATCATAGTCCATGGATTGGTTTAACGGAAAATCTATAGGACACCGTCGATGTTCCCATGAAATTTGGGGGGGTCCTGTAAATTGTCCCTTAAACCAGTCCATTGAACTTACTAACTGGCTAGTAAGTGGAATTATACTTCACCTATAAGTGAAATGAGCAAGTGCGATGACCTGAAAATGTAAGCGATCGGTGCCTTTCAACCAGTGAAAATGCAAACAAACAGTACTTTAAGAACTATATGTCTATCTATCTATCTATCTATCTATCGATCTATCTATCTATTTATCTATCTATCTATCTATCTATCTATCTATCTATCTATCTATATATATATATATACATCCTGGATCTGAGATTGCATCACTAGGACACTGACATTCTCCTGAAAGATCAAGCATCCCTTTTAAACTCTTTGTTTGAGAAAACTGGTTGTTTGGGCACATTCTAGATATGTGAGTATGGAACCATACCTCTTCTACCACAAGAATGTGTAGTTCACATCCCAACCAGTCCAAGTTGGCAATATGTTTGGGACATGAACTACAGTGGTATATGGTATATGATTTTAGCCAACAACCACAGGCTCGCCGTGGCCTAGCCACTCTCGGTCACCCCCTACTGGTTGATGGTAACTACGTTAGTCCAGAATCCATTTATTCAACCAGTAGGTATATAACCATCAATTGACTATAGTTGATAGTGGATTCATCCATTTATTAATAGTAGGTATATAACCATCAAGTCTACCTACTGGTTGATAGTTTAACCCTTCAATTGACCATTCAATAACCATCAATCAAGCATGACTTAGGGCTAAAAAACACCTCTATCCACCCCAGGAAATCCACGGCTGCCCCGCGCGCCTCATGAAAAGATCGGGCCCATAGAGGGTGCAGCTGCCCCCATTCGCCGGAGAGTACACGAAGGCGTTGCACTGCGCCACGTCCTGCCACAAAGATCTGGGCCCTGCCATGGGGTTCGATAAAAAGAAACAAAACAAGAAGGGCTTATTCATGGAATTCAACCATCAAAAATAGAGATGTGATGGGATTATATCCAAAATAAGGATGAAATAGAATTGAATGGTGTTTTAAGTTTAAGCCCCATAACTTGGGATATAACCCCCGTAAAACTTTGGTTTAAAGCAAAAAAAAACACAAGGCTTTCTCAAGACCCTTGTGATTTTGATCAGGGTTCACCGACATGGAGGTGTTGGTTTTTCAGCCTCATGATATACAGTAATCCTACTTCAACCCCAGCTACGGTTGTAATCCTTAGCGTAGTGTATTTGGAGTAGAAACGGATCAAATAACACAAAATAACTGGTACGGGCCCATCATTGTGGTTGATGATCTTGTTGGGAGAGTCAACAACCTCGATATTAATCCACCACAACGGTTGATCCTGGGTTGACATGAGTCCGATGGTGACCCACAAGCCTCAACGAAGCGAAGATTGTGGGGTGGATCCACATATTACAGACTGAATCTCTACTATTCTTGATGCTTGGCAACTTATTTCAGCCAATCTTTTGGGAAACCCTGGGCTTTCCGGCTTCTTTAAAGAAGCCCATTCTTAGGTTAGTATAAACGATCAAAATTATCACGCCCAATGTTGTTCCCCAGGCGAAGAAGGCCTGTGATAATCGGGGTGTGTTAACCCTCAGGGAAACCTTTTTGGGTTTTTTTTGTTCAATGCCCCTTCAATGTGGGACCGCAAACGATAGGCAAGTTGAGTTATAGCTAGGCCAACTATGGCTTGCCATGAATATATATATATATATATATTATATATATATGAATATATATATATATATATATATTCTATTTATATCCATTTATACTTAGTTAGCGCTGGCCCTGGCGCGTCCTGCACCGCCTGGCGGCACGCCTTGCGGCAGCCCTCCTCGCCGTGGCCCAGGAAGCTGTCCGCCTTCTGGCGCTGGAAGCCTTGCCTGCGGGGCGCCATGGAAAAGCCATATGGAAATGCCATGGAAATCATTGGATTTGTTTATATGGGTGTGTGATTCTACTATAAAACCATAGGAAAATGGTGATTTTCCATGGTTTATGGGTATGTCTGAAAATAGGGTTAATCTTCCCAATGAAATAGCCATTTAAAAACGGGATTTTGTGATCAGCAAAACCATTGGGTAGTTTAGGGGTACACGACATTTTCAGACAAACCCATATAAACTTTGGATGGCACGAGTTGTTTTTTGGGGATTTTCACCATGGAAGTTGGAGCTTCATCACTATAAAAGTTGATTTACGTAGAAAAATACGGGGCGTTCACGAACCAAAATCGCGATTTGAACCAGCGAAAAATAGAAAATCACCAGCCAGAAATTGGAATCAACTGGCAAAAAAGTGAATTTCACCATCCATTAAAAATACAGTGAGTATCATGGGTTGTGGCTGTCATGTGCTACAACGCGTTGGAGCAAAGCCATTGAGGTGAAAACCATGAAAACTCAAACATACATTTGATGGCCCCGAAAAGATGCGAAAAAGGGTATCATCAGTATCATAGTTTTTGACCCTATCAAATAGTTAGATAATAAATACATCCACCATCAATCGCAGCCTGGCTATATATCTATAATATATATATATACCAACTCAGCTAACCAATGGGCACCAACTTGCAGCCAGCTCAACTAGTTGGTGGATCATTTCGTGTCCGTGAATCCATGATAGGGCAATCCTCAGAGTCTCTTGCCCCAAACAGCCCTCCACAAAACCCCACAGTACCCTGCTGTTGTTCATGTTCGTCCCCCAATTCAGATTAGAAATCATAGGTTATAGGTTTTGACTCCACACCTGTCCAAACTCTACCACTTCCCGCTTATTTCTTCAAAAAATAATCATAGGCTTTGATTTATTCGGTCATTCAGTCTAAATGGGTTTGTCTGAAAAGAGGGTGCCCCAAAATTTCATGCTCGATCATCATCATTTTCCCGTATTTTCCCCATCAAGTCCTCGCTAAACTAGGCCTTTGCCAAAGGCCTGCTTTAACCAGGCCTTTAGGACTGAGGGTTTCTCTAGCGATTATTTTTGAGGTCGTATTTTTGTGAAACTTAGCCGAGCAAGGTTCCACCCTTAAGATATCCCATGCTTGAAAAATCGAGAGCGCACCTTCGAGATTTGCGAAAATAGTGATACCATGAAAAAAAACGCAAAATCAGCTATGTCATGGCTTGTGCAAAAAGGGGAAGAAACATGTTTTTGCAACCAAATTTTCCAAATTTTCTCATGAGTGCTCGCACATGACTGCTGCTGGTCTTACGGTGCGGACATTTTGATTTTTTTCAAGGTATGAGCTTTTTGAAACCTGTAGTCATTTAGGTCCTTTACTCAAACGGCCCGGTTAAACTTGTCCTTTGGACTGACTGGGAAATAGTACTGCTGGTGCCAGGTGACTATGAATAGTGGATGGGAGCATCTAACCTTCGGGAATGTCTCGATATCCGAACGTTTTGTTGGGCAAGCATGCTGGCATCTTCAATGTTTATAAGATGCTCCCTATTCTTCTCAGCAAGAATTGAAATCGGATAATATTTGCATGAATCCCATGTGCTTTATATTAAATAGTTTCCCAGAACCCTTGGGTTCGCATTGTGATTATGGATTTGTTCAAAAAACTTCAAAATATGGCCATGCGAATAGCCGCCATTTCCTCGCCGTGCCTCACCATCATGCAGCGTTGGTTGTCCTCCCCGCAATGCTCACCACAGGTGACCTTCACGAATTCCTCCTTGGACTCGTTCATGCTCGCCATGGGACACGTCCTGCTTTCAAAGGCCGGTCGGTGCCCCAAAAGATGAGCTTTCTAAGAACCAGAGCTGGGTGAACTCATCGGATGATCCTAGTAGCTTTATATGTATCTATATATATATGTGTATGTATATATATATATATTATATATATACATACATACATACATACATACATACATGGAGGTTTCCATAAATGGGGGGTACCCACAAATGGATTGTTTATAATGGAAAATCCCACTAAAATTGATGATTTAGGGGTACCCCTATTCTAGGAAACCCCCATATATCATATATATATATAGTTGTATGATGTTGTATTGGTGTACAAATGGGTGTATATATGTATATATATATAACGGGGGCCATCATTGAAGGAATGGCATGTGGTCAACAACCATCGTCCGCACAGCGATGCTCTTCATGGATCTGGAAGCTTGGCTTTGTCCAGAGAGGGTACCCTCTGGTAAACATACAAAAAATATGGAAAATATCCATGTTTAATGGGTAAATCAACTATAAATGGGCAATGTTCAATAGCTATGTTAGTTTGTCCAAAGAGGGGTAGGTTTACCAAAAAAATCGAACGGCGATTTTTTGGAAAATAAGTGAGATCCCTTTGGAAGTGGGGATCGCTCATTTTCAGACAATCACGCCTAGAATGCTGTTGTTACTTCAACTGCACCACTCTGGATGGTGGTTAACAACATGTCATGACGTTTCAGCAACATGAGCAGCATTCCAAAACCAGGCATGCCATTCCTTCGCTGTGACATAACGGTGACAGAATCGTGATTGAATGGTGATTCAATGGGGAAATACTTGGATATTGAGATATTGAACCAATCCATTTACACTGGTTTGTCAGTAGCGGTTCCAGCAATGGGTCATAATGGTGCCGGCTTCAAGCCGCTTAGTACCACCTGGTGGCCACTGACACTGCCAGGTCATATGGGCGGGATTGGCATGAGTCAAATAGCGATTTTGCTTGAGGTCCCCCAGGTGTTCATGTGCTTTTTTGATGTGGCCCACTGTTCCAACTTGAGAGGGGGAACACAAAAGGTAGGTAAGCAAGAAAGGAACCGAAGAAAAAATGAAGGGGAGAGGGGAGGGAAAAATACATAAAGTGGAGTCTGGTAAAAGCGACGCGGCCATTTTCTT
>Ga0126342_10016153_pt1 | contig 13036 bp, 17 predicted proteins | sample Cyp1metagenome_FD_92528 | JGI IMG/M metagenome (GOLD analysis project Ga0126342, IMG submission 92528) | Coral microbial communities from Lord Howe Island, Old Settlement Bay, Australia - Cyphastrea 1 metagenome | ecosystem: Host-associated > Invertebrates > Cnidaria > Coral ... | reverse complement strand
TATGTCATGTATGTCATGTATGTCATGTATGTCATGTATGTCATGTATGTCATGTATGTCATGTATGTCATGTATGTCATGTATGTCATGTATGTCATGTATGTAATGTATGTAATGTATGTCATGTATGTAATGTATGTAATGTATGTAATGCATGGAATGTATGTAATGTATGGAATGTATGTAATGTATGTAATGTATGTAATGTATGTAATGCATGTAATGTATGTAATGTATGTAATGCATGGAATGTATGTAATGTATGGAATGTATGTAATGTATGTAATGTATGTAATGTATGTAATGCATGTAATGTATGTTATGTTTGTTATGTATGTAATGTATGTAATGTATGTCATGTATGTAATGTATGTCATGTATGTCATGTATGTATGTCATGTAATGTATGTAATGCATGTAATGCATGTAATGTATGTAATGTATGTAATGTATGTAATGTATGTAATGTATGTAATGTATGTAATGTATGTCATGTATGTAATGTATGTAATGTATGTAATGTATGTAATGTATGTAATGTATGTGATGTATGTAATGTATGTAGTGTATGTAATGTATGTAATGTATGTAATGTATGTAATGTATGTAATGTATGGAATGTATGTAATGTATGGAATGCATGTAATGTATGGAATGTATGTAATGTATGTTATGTATGTAATGTATGGAATGTATGTAATGTATGGAATGTATGTAATGTATGTAATGTATGTAATGTATGTAATGTATGTTTTGCATGTTATGTATGTAATGTATGCAATGTATGTAATGCATGTAATGTATGTTGTGTATGTAATGTATGTCATGTATGTTATGTATGTCATGTATGTCATGTATGTAATGTATGTAATGTATGTATGTATGCATGCATGCATGAATGCATGTGTGTATGTGATGCAATGTAATGTAATGTCATGTAATGTCATGTAATGTAATGTAATGTATGTAATGTATGTATGTATGCATGCATGCATGCATGAATGCATGTGTGTATGTGATGTAATGTAATGCCATGTAATGTCATGTAATGTAATGTAATGTATGTAATGTATGTATGTATGTATGCATGCATGCATGCATGAATGCATGTGTGTATGTGATGTAATGTAATGTCATGTAATGTCATGCAATGTCATGTAATGTAATGTAATGTCATGTATGTATGTATCTATGTATGTTTGTATGTATGTATGTATCTATGTTTGTATGTATGTATGTATGTATGTAATGCATGTAATGTAATGTAATGTAGTGTGATGTAATGTAATGTAATGTAATGCAATGTAATGTAATGTAATGTAATGTAATGTATGTATGTATGTAATGTATGTATGTAATGTATGTATGTAATGTATGTATGTATGTATGTTTTGTATGGCATGGCATGTTATAAATGTCATGTATGTCGTGTATTGTGTGTATGTCATGTTTGTCATGTATGCCATGTATGTTTTCTATGTTTTGTATGTCGTGTATGTTTTGTATGGCTTGCATGTCATAATTGTCATGTATGTTGTGTATTGTGTGTATGTCATGTTTGTCATGTATGCCATGTATGTTTTCTATGTTTTGTATGTTTTGTTTGTCATGTATGTCATGTATGTCATGTTTGTCATGCATCTCATGCATGTCATGTATGTTTTGTATGTTTTGTTTGTCATGTATGTCATGTATGTCATGTTTGTCATGCATCTCATGTATGTCATGGATGTTTTGTATGTTTTGTATGTTTTGTATGTTTTGTATGTAATGTATGTAATGTGTGCAATGTATGTACATATGTATGTTGGTGCCAATGTAAACGCACATGTACGCGCAGATGTAACTGTCAATTTCAATGTAAATGTATTTTTATTTACGCATATACACATATACTTACATATATATATATACATACATATTTATTTGTATACTGTACCTATATATATATGCATTTTTATGTACACAAATGTACATATATATACATACATACTTATACGTACATATACGTACATATAAGTACATACCGGGTTCTTCAAAAAAAACAGCCATCCCATGAAATAGAAGACCATAGACGTTATGTCGCCCCCGTCCCCCAATTCAATGTTGTACTCTGAATTATGTGTTTGGCGGCCTTCAAAAAAAACAGCCATTTCTGTTCATGGTGTTCGGCACTTCCAAGCACAACATTGAAGTTGGGGGTTGCGGGGGTAATGTATGTATCTATGTGGTTGTTTGTGGATGGCTGTTTTTTTTGAAGAACCCGGTATCAATAAAAATGGATGTCTAAATATGTGCTTTACACTTCCTCACACATATATATATATGTATAAATGGATATGCACATGCAGATCAATGTATGTATATTTTTTGTGTGTATATGTATGTGTCTGTAAATGTATGTATACGTATGTAAATGCAATGTGTATATGTATATGCATAAATTTATGTTTGCAAATACTTGTATATCTATCTTCATTTGAAGGTAAATATATGCATATGTATCTGTATATATGTATAGATATACTTTGTATATTTAAATTTATGTAGGTATTGCTTTTTGATATATGAATATGTATCTCTACATATATGCGTGTGTATACATTAATCTTTGTATATTTTTATGTACATACAAATTATGGATTTTTGTATGAACATGTATTTTTGCATATATGAATATGTATTTGTATATATATATATATACATGTATGAATACATACGCGTACATTTGCCTAAATGTATATTGTATATATTTATTTAAATATGTATGCACGTATGTATATGTATTAAATATATATATATATATATGGTACCCCCCCCAAAAAGTCTACCTCACAGCTGGTGCACATGTCCCCTGTAGCAAATATATATATACATATGTTCTTATGTATGTGTATAAATTTCTGTAAATGTACGTATGTATGTAAATGTATGTATGCATGTATGCATGCATGCATGAATGCATGTGTGTATGTATGTATGCATGCATGTATGCACGTATGTATGTATACGTATGTATACGTATGTATACATATGTTTACGTACGTATACATATGTATACGTATGTATACGTATGTATACGGCGTATGTATACGTATGTATGTATTAGTGTATTGTACTATAATGTATTGTAATGTAATGTACTGTAATGTAATGTAAGTATGTGTGTATGTATGAAATGTAAGTATGTAAGTATGTAAGTATGTAAGTATGTAAGTATGTATGTATGTATGTAAGTATGTAAGTATGTATGTATGTATGTAAGTATGTAAGTATGTATGCATGTATGCATGTATGCATGCATGCATGTATGTATGTATATATATATGGTTGCTTGTACATATTTTTGTCTATATTCATACTATGCACATATATATATATATATATGTATAGACATATATATATGCATGCAAGCAGAAAGCATATAGGATATAGGGTATTATAGGTGTATATAGGTATGCATAGGTACGCTTTGGGTATATAGTCTACATACAGTGACGGGTAAATCATGTGTGAGGTTTGCTGTAGGCAGCACGTAAACAGGTTTTGGGTAGAAACATACAGCTACCCAGGGTCCAGTGACGAGGTTGTGGTTCTGAACTGCTGCCAATAACGTGCAAGTGAGGCAGTGCTTCCCAAATGCTGTAAATACCGTACAATTGCGAGGCTGTGCCTTGAAATGCTGCAAGTAGCATGCAAATGGGAGGTTTGCGGGATTGGGGGGGACCATACCATTGGGGGGTGGGGTTCTGGGGACCGGGCTCGTATTTACATATACATATTCAAATCTTCGAATGTACCGAGATGATGTCAGATACCTAGATTACAACAAATGAGCCGAAGTTCTCGGGTTAGCTGAAGAAGAAGCTGACCAGTCACTGAGCACTAGTGAAGCCGAAGCCGAGGCCAGACGAGATTGGTCAGTGGTGTGTGTGCATTGTTGGGCATTTTGGCGGCATCCAGATGCCAACAGGTATTGTAGGTGAAACATATCGTTGAAGCAGTGAAAAAACTTTCAGAATGGTTTCAGCATTTACAGGCACCTGCCGGGTGTCACATGCGGAATTGCAAACGACTTCCTTTGAACACCAAAGACTGACGGCATGGCTTAAACGCGCAGTTCGTCTTGCAGTTTCTGAGCACGACTCAGGACTCTGTTTGGTTCCCTGTGCATTTTGGGTGTGCTGTGCCCATCTGAGAGGGGCTTGCGAAACTACTAAAGTTGTCTCACTTTCTAGAGCATTGGTTGGATTTTCCTTCTTTATGCACTTTTGTTGAATGCATGGAAGTGCTGATGCCGCTAGCATCATTCTTCCAAGGCTTGTGTCATCTGTGCGAATGCCAAGCTGGAGAGCGGAACTCTTGCGGTATCTCTCCTTCGTGTTGCCGGGACCTCTACCACGTAGTCCTCACCAAAAAAGCTTCGGAAAGCATGGAGATTACAGCTGGCAGAAAATTCAAATATCAAAACAATGCGATTACGTGGGGTACCACAGTAACTCAGCAATTACCTACGGGCACTTTTCTGCCCATTACAACATCATAACATGACGGTGATATTGCAGCAAACTTCATGGGAATCAAAAGCAGAAAACTCCACAACCTCCATCATACCAGAGCCGGGTCAAGGTCCAGAAGGCTGTAAAAGGCTGTAAAAGCACGAATGACGGCCCATAGCGATTAAAGCACCAAAACCTGTACTTTATCCAAGATGAACACCACTAAATTTAGCAAAATCAGTGAAACATGACCCACATGACCGTGAAGGCGCAGCCTCATTCACAAAAAGACCTCCAATGCAACCCCAAGGTTGATCCAACAGAGGTATTGCATCATCCTTAGGGAGACTGCAACATTCCTGAGCAAAGTGATCGGCGAGATTGGACCCTAATTAGACCCAGCACAAAGAGCAAAATCATGCATTGAACGCCCCACGCACTACTTACAATATTGTCAGTGCAGATTTGGGCGAGGCTGATGACTAAGAAGGGGCTGCCACACGCATCAAAACACAGCTCTGGAACGTAGAACATCTCTCACAAGAGGACCGCAAAAGCCAAAATCTCCACAACAAGGCATTGCATGCTCCAAGGCCGGTGGACGAGCCACAGAAATACCTACAACAGAACCTCCAGTACAAGGCTTTGTGAGGACACGGCCGCAACTCAAAGCGACCTGGAGATGAGTTCACCAGATCTGTGTACCTGCCCACCGTCGCAACATCACCTGACCACATGTCGCCGCGAAGAAGGACCAGGTTTCTCCGACTGCAACATTCGATTCATTAGGAACGCACAAAGGCGAAAACAAGACAAACCAACGAACCCGAATGCAGTCACGTAAAAAGTTTTATGAAACACTTTATTTCACCTGTCTTATATATTCGTGCCCTGTGACCGTACCGGTGCAGACTGTGGAGTATGAAATGGGGTGGGGTGCGAAGTGTGGAGTGTGAAAATGGTGGAGTGTTGGGTGGGGAATGTAATGTATAGAGTGTGAAGTGGGGATTGCGGAGTGTAAAGTGTAAAGTGTGGAGTGTAAAGTGTAGAGGGTAAATGGAAAGTGGAAAGTGCAAAGTGTAGACTGTAAAATGTGGAGTGTAAAGTGTACAGCAAAGAAGACTGTGCAGTGATAAACGGTCTTGCCACAGTTTTGGTGTGCAATGCAGCTGTCAGGTCGAATCATTTCTTTTCGCATGACCACTGACAGGTACGAATCGATCGCCTGTCGCCTGGGCTCAATGCCCCACGTTTCATCAAACGGCCGCAGAGCAATCCCTTTGCATCGCAATGGAAACGCAGCTGCCCCTTGCTTTGCACCTCTGATTCGATTTGCCATGGAAGTACCATTCCATTGGATCGCATCGATCATCATCAATCTTCAGTTGCTACCGCACGCCATCTGTTGTGTTGGTAGGCGGAGCTACGGCTCCCTACCATGGATGCTCCACCAGAAGATTCTCACTATGATTGGCCAGATGAGACTGAGTTTGGACCACATCCTGATGCGGCCGTTGTGGCTGCACCCGTTTCTATGATGCAAGGACATGGGAGCCCAGCGGGACCCCTGGAAGATGGATCCATGGAAGCCTGACGATTCAGGACCTTTGAATGATGGCGAGCATGCCGAGTCTGAGGCACGAACCAATGACCCTGTTGTCAACCCTGAGGCTCTGCAACCTTTTAGCCGAAGAAAGCGCAGAGCTGCTTGCCAATATCAAGAACGAGCCCAATCATGCTACTTCCATGTCCCCAGCGACGCCTTTGAACCCTTTGCCACAGTCCACACCTAGCATGACCTCACAGAAGAAGCATTCTCCTGGTTGAGATGTCCAGAAGACAAGTCAGTGGAGGGATGACATGCTGAAGGGCCTGAGCGAAGCCGTCGCCAGCAAGGACAAGTCCAAGACTTGGACTATCCAGCAAGGTCCTGCACCAGGAGTGAAGTATTGAGGTGGAAGCCCACCAAACCCTGCACAGTGGAGCTATAGCACGGATGACTTGAGAGCTTTCCAGACATGGACCCGAAAGATAGACATATGGAAGATTCAGATCTCTGCCTATTTGCCACCCAATGAGGCAGCGATGTTGTTGTACGGGAGCTTGAAGGGCGAAGCAGAGGAAGAATTGGAGTGGTGTGATGTGAGCAAAACCAATGATGTCCGTGGAATCAACTACATAGTCGAAGCCCTGAGGCAGCCGTTGATGACGAAAGCCATCTACTTAGAGAGAAGGTATCTGCATGAAAATGAAAATGGCTATAGTGGGGAAAACACGCATAGAACGCCCATGGAAACTACAGCAGATATAGATCAATGGGCCGTAGAAACATAGAAGAACAGGAAAGGGAAGGAACATCATAGAAGGACAGGACAAGAAAAGAGAAGAGGATAAGAGAAGGGGGAACTCCAGATCCCCTGCAGGTCACATACACACACACACGTGTGGCTATAATGGGGAAAAACACACATAGAATGCCAATGGAAACTACAGCAGATATAGATCAATGGTTCCAAAAAACAGAAGAAAAGGAAAGGAAAGGAACATCATAGAGGGATATAGAGGGACAGGATTTTGAAAAGAGAAGAGGATAAGAGAAGGGGGAACTCCAGATCCCCTGCAGGTCACACACACGCACGTGGCTATAGTGGGGACGAACACACATAGAATGCCCATGGAAACTACAGCAGATATAGATCAATGGGCGTTAGAGACATAGAAAAAAAGAAAAGGAAAGGAACATAAAAGAACAGGACAAGAAAAGGGAAGAGGTTAAGAGAAAAGGGAAATCCAGAAACCCAGAGTACTTTGCAGGTCATAAACATGTGGCCAGCACAGAATGCGGGCACCATAATATAACATGTTTTATATATAATGTGTTTACATATTAGTCTGTAATTGTCCATTTTTTTTTGAGAAAATAAGTTTCTTTCCGCCAGCAAATGCTGATGTAAATATGTATGCATAGATTTTGGGGGCAATTCACCAAAATAGCCAGAGCTTCCCTCTGTGCAAGAACCCGGCCAGAAAAAGAACAAACACATTAATTACCTGAATAATATTCAGAAACAGTTCTCAGAAACAACATAGGTCCAAAAGAAAGTGGTTCAAAAGTCAATTAAAAAACTGCCACAAGAGCAAAGATACAATGGTAGCAGGCAGTGGGCTGAGGATACACTTAGAATGCGCCCAGCATGTGGTAAGAAAAAACTTGAGACTCTTAAAAGAGGAAAACCGCCAACAAAAAGCAGAGCCGCGCCGCAAAAACAATCCACCACGCAGCAAGGGAAAAAATCCCAGGCCGTTTTTGGCAAATACCATTTCAATAAGCCCCTCAAAATAAGATGTTGAAAGTAGAAAACCACAAAATCCAAGATCCAGCTGAGTACAGTAAGCACCTGGCGTCGAAAAAAGTGTCAGTGTTCTTTCCAGCCTCTTTCTCCTGATCCTTACTGGACCAATGATACACTTAGAATGTGTCTGCAGCAAACCTGTTGTGTGAATCAGCTCAACCCTGTTGGGAGAGAAGTCCAACTGGAAAACCTGAAGCCACATACACATACCAAATAGACATACAGTAAATAAAGAAAAATGATGGCAACAACGAAGACAAACAAAACCCCGAGATGAAAGAAAAACACCTTGGAACCAAAATCCAAGGCCAGCCAAAAAAAATCATGTCCATGAAAAATGGTTCAGAAGTCAGTTGAAGGCAAAGGGCAGCTACCAACTGCCAAAGGAGCAAAGCAACAATGGTAGTAATGGGCTGAGAATACACTTAGAATGCGCCCAGCATGTGGTAAGAAATCAACTTGAGACTCTCGGAAAGGAATGCAGCAGAGCCGCCCACGCAAAAGGATCCACAACGCAGCAATAAACTGAGTCCAAGGCCGTTTTTGAAAAACACCATGGAAATCCCAAGCTAGTCAAGATATCATTTATTTCTTGTGTTGGATTGGTGGGACATTCTAAGTGTCGCAAAGGTCAGCAGGAAGGGACAAAAATCGCCAAGGAAGGCATAAGTCACATGGAAATCAGCAAAAAGCAAAAAAACACGTACCCCCAAGACCCTTGAATTCTATGTGTCAGATTTTTCGCAGCATTCTATGTCTCAAACGGGCCGGCTATGTTTCCAAAAGGTCATTCTATGTTTCGTTTTTCTGGTATATCTTGTTCAGTTATCTCTTACAGAGAGTTTGAACAAAGATCCTATTTAAGATTTCTTACCAAGATCTTCATGGAGATTTATTTTGGACACCTTGCACAAATAGCCTCACAAAGGGATCCGGCACAGCAGCTTCTACAGAGAACCTGTCACGGAGATCTTGCACACGATCTTTTACAGAGATCTTTACAAAGGGAACTTGCAGAATCTAACCTGGTATCTCTTGGTCGCAACGCTGTGTGGGGTCTCTTGCCGGGATATACCAGGATAGTTTCATTTGATTTTGTGAGGGCGTTGCAGTGGAACGTATTTGCGCCTTCTTGAAAATTCGTGAGCACGAGTAACTTATTGTGCGCCTGCTTTGCAAAAACAGTTGTGCCAACGCAAAACATTTTTGCAGCTGCAGCATGAGTGTGCACAGACACCAGCGGCAGGACAGTTCAGATTCTAGCGACAGTTGTGACATTCAAAGGCTGCACATCACTGACTATGTGACAAACATCTTGACGATGCTGATAGCCGCATCCTTGGGCTGACTCATCCTTCGATCGTTCAGTGATACTCTGTTGAGCCAGCCAGAGTTGCCAGTTCCTGTTTTGATTCAAACAGTTTGCCACTTCAAGGTTTGTCTGGTCAATCATCCTCGATATTTCTATGTGCTCCTTTTAGCGTCGCTTCCCTAGCGGGGACTGCAACTTCATATACACATATATAGAGTCACATAGTGGGTGATCGAAAATTTCCATGCTGGCTGTGACTTCTGAGGCATTTGGTCATAGGTTGTTTCTGTACATGCTCAGCCTTCAGACGTTTGGACAGCTGCATTTCATCATGCCAGTTTGTTTAAACAGAGCAGTTTTCAACACTTCATCAGTTTTGACCATTTCGAAGGAGTGGCAAAGATGGTGCTGTGTGCCCTTTATCAATTTTTTGATCATGGTCTCAAGCTTAGACTGTTGCCGCGAGCGTAGCCCCTCTTTGGGGCAAAACAGAGCGCTGCACAGTTGCCGCTTGAAAATGTGCTGCAACACCAAAATTGAGCGCTGCATGGGAGAGGGTGTTTCCATGTTAGTACGTGGGAGCCCACATTGTGGATTGTGGAACCCACGAATTTGATCAAAATTGTGCATCTACTCTGAAGATCACAGGACGACAGGATTAGTGTTCGAGGCCATGCTGCTTGCACATGTTTGAACGTTTTTTATGCCAATTGCCTTTTTGAATGTCTCTTTAACTCCTCGTGACAGCCCAGCAAGGTCGTTTGCATGGGATTGATGCAAGGGGTGCAGCTCTGCATGGCCCATGAGGTGGCAGTGGATTGAAATTGGGTTGAAATGTGTGACCAGAAAAATCACGAAAAGACAAAAACATATCAAAAAAGTAAAGGGCGAAGTGCAGACACACTTCAGGTAGATCCAGCACATGATAGCGCTTGGTGTGCGGCTGTCCATGGGTCTTGCTGCAAACTTGTATAAACTTCTGCTTGGAAAGAAAGAGATGCAGTCGATACTTGGTGCAACTTTCTTTTCGGACAGTGGTTTGTTTCTTTGTTTGTGTGTGGATGTTTGCGTTGCCATACAGTACGGGTACCTACTTCCTGGATGATTTTGGTACGTTTAAAATAATCTTAATTAGTTGCGTCAAAGTGCCTGGTCTGGAAAATAGGGCAGTTTGACACCATGCACGCAGGACTACATAAGACGACGAGCGCGTTTGCTGGGCAGTTCAAGCGCCAACGAGATGCAGGCATGTAATGTCGCACGAATGCTGTGAAACATTTTGTGAGACATTTGATGAAGCATTTGATGAATATCTTATGCAACGGTTTTATTGTTCTTAAAGAGAAATGTCCTACCAGATCAGCTGTGCTGGGCTGTGCTGCGCAATGCTGTACAATGCCGCTATACGACATGATGCTCCACCAAGTCAATGAATCCAACAAGCAAACCCTGCAACCCTTTGAAGCTGTTCCAAGTGAAAGAAGGATTTTGTGACAATACGACAGCCATTCTTAGTGATTTAGTGCGAGTGGGGAGGCCAGAAAGGGACCTGTGAAATTGAACTCAAAGCGCAGCCATATTCCAGGGCCCAGGATAGAATAAAGAACGCTTTGACTGCAGTGCAACGCAGTGCAGCTTTCAAAATCAGGTTCCAGCTATGATGCCAGCTCGATTCCACAGCAAGGCCAACCTTTTGACTCGGGACAGGGTTTGGAGGCCCTTGGTCCCCCATGATGTGGTTTCTAAGTGTTTCTACAGTAAAGCATCATTTTGAGCTACACTGGGTATGTTCGTGTCATTTCATGTCATTTCATGTCATTTATATAATGTCATTTAATGTCAATGTAAGGCAACCCAGATACCCGTTACTACCGTTACTTCCTTTCCATGGAGGCGATGGATGGCCTGCTCGAAGGGAGTGTCTTTGCCTACGTCTCAATGTATGCGTTGTTGAAAGACAACTGGGCAGAGTCGATGCCTCAAGCCGATTCAAGTCCTGGGTTTGGAGCAGGTGCAGCTTTGACATTTGATATATGTGATATGCTTTGGAAATCGTTGAAGTGCATCCACCATTTGAGTTGGATGCAAGATGATGAAACATGGTGAAAACAATTGCAGCATTTTGTAAAGCCCAAAACTGCCTGAATCATCTGAATCCTGGTTTGTGCACAAGGCCCCGTTTCAATCCTGTACTTCTACAGGAGGACAGTCATGCCATAGACATCGAATCTTTCGCATTTCATTTGAGTGAGTCGAGGACTGGTACACCCCGTGCCTGTACATCGGGGCATTCTGTAGCATGCTGAACGTTGGGTTGGCCCTCGTGGAGGCTGGCATTTGTACGAGTATCAATAGGTTAAGAATTGCTTAGCTGGGCATAGCGGGGCTATCGCTCTGGTTGCCTAGCAATTTGGCTTTTTAAGACGACGCCATTCTTTCGAGTATTGGCTTGTCCTCGTTTGGCTTCCTGCTCCGCCGAGCGGGCGATAATAAGACTACATTGGCGATATCTTATGCCATGTTTGCCTCTGATGCGATGTCCTCATATCATCGATATCGCCAGATTGACCACCGAACTTCAGCCTGTGCCCAGATCTCAGTCAGTATCTGATCCCCAAATTTTGATTTGTCCACTCTCCTGGAAAGGAAGCGAGAGCCTAATGGTGACCTAATGAGACACTGCCAGATACAAACTGTCTTGGATGCGAACCATTCTCCATTGGCCTCTACAAGACACTTGGCGACGGGTCCTCATTCTTTCCGACAGTAGTTGCCAGACATCAGAGTTCAGATGTGTTCCTGGTGTAGCCGTGTAGCATTTCTTCCCAAGCTGAAGCACAGGTTCAGAGCTGCAGAATTTTCTATGAGGCTTTTGACACTTCTAGTGGGGACCCTGGATGAGCCGCCACAGATGCTTGCTTTGAAAATTTTGTGAGCATGGACCGCGGGCGTTCAACTTCAACCTCCAAGGCTTTCTGCACATTCATGCGTCCATTGCGATTTTGGTGGATTGCCTACGTTCCATCCTGAAGGGTGCTTTTGATGTGGGACATGGCATAAGTTCGAACATTTGCAGTGAGCAAACTTACACCTGCTGGCAAAGCCAGCGAACGAGACAACAGTGGGGATCATTGGTTGGTAGTTTAAAATGACTTTTGAAAGGATAGAATATCTCAAAATGAAGCATGCGGTAACATGCCGCAACCAATCTAACTAGAGACAGCGCAAGGCAGGTGGCATAAGTGTCCAAAAGGAACACAGGAATGCCGGAATGCCCAAAAGACTTTGCCCATAGGAGTCGAGTTTGTCGATTCATCAGATGTTTAGTCCATTCGCTTGCTGTGACCAACATCGTCCATGGGCCGGCGTTTCTGTCAGCAAACTTGTCGTCGTTTTTTCAAGGATGGCTTTTTTGGTTGGTGTTTTTTTGTTTTTTGTTTTCCAGCCTGGCTTTGTGGCTTTCGGGGCTTTTGTGGCTTCTGTGGCTTTTGTGGGTGTGTGGCTTTTCTGGTGCTTTACCTACCTATATAGTCTATCTAATCTAACATAATCTAATCTAATCTAACCTCATGTAATCTAACCTCATCTAATCTAACCTAACCTAATTTACTCTAATCTTGTGTTATCTAATCTCATCTAATCTTATCGAATCTTAACTCATCTATCTAAACTATCTACCTAATCTATCAAATTATGGATCTATATAATCTAATCTCATCTCATCTCATTTGACCTGATCTGATCTGATCTGATCTGATCTATCTGATCTATCTGATCTATCTGATCTATCTGATCTATCTGATCTATCTGATCTATCTGATCTATCTGATCTATCTGATCTATCTGATCTATCTGATCTATCTGATCTATCT